>OJNH01002515.1_pt1 | contig 12728 bp, 10 predicted proteins | sample 1597361 | NCBI WGS metagenome assembly OJNH01 (sample SAMEA2452136, study PRJEB22498) | human gut metagenome | biome: human feces; feature: human gut; material: feces | place: Australia | collected 2012
GATAGCCTTCAACGTACCACTAAGTTCCGGATGATTCGACGAACAAGCCGAACCCGAGGATACAAAGACACCTTTTTCTGCCAGTGCATGCAATAACACTTCACTGCGCACTCCTGCAAAACTTGCGCTGACAATATGTGGTGCTGTCTCTTCCAATGGAAGCCCTGACACGCCATTGACCGTCACATCTTCTAGTACTTCCAGTCCCTCGATCAAATGTTTCTTGCAGGCATACATCTGTTCCACATAGGTTGATCTGTTTTTGCAAAACAGCTCTGCTGCCACACCCAAGCCGGCAATCCCCGGAACATTTTCCGTACCGGAACGAAATCCCTTTTGCTGACCACCGCCGTAAATGAGCGGACGAACTTTCGCTTTGTCACGCATATAAAGGAATCCGACTCCCTTAGGTCCATGCAGCTTGTGACCGCTGACAGACATCAGATCGATCCCCAAACGTTTCGGCACAATATGATATTTGCCATATGCCTGGATAGCATCAACATGAAATAAAATCTTAGGATTGTAAGAATGCACGATCTCCGACAGAGTTTTTACATCCTCCACTGCACCTAATTCATTATTCACTAACATGATCGACACAAGAATCGTTTCTTCCGTCAACGCTTTCTCTAACTCGCTCGGTGAAACCTGTCCGTTTTTATCCACCGGCAGATACGTAACCTGATAGCCCAACTCCTCCAGAAAGGCAAGCGGTTCATGTACAGAAGCGTGCTCTATCCTCGTCGTGATAATATGTTTGCCTGCGCGTCGATTTGCATATGCGCCACCGATCAATGCCATATTATTAGACTCTGTTCCACCTGATGTAAAAATAATTTCTCCGGGAGTGCATTTTAAGTCTTTTGCTAAAATCTCCTTGGTTTCACGAATATACTTTTCCGCTTCCATTCCTTTGGTATGTTTACTGGAAGGATTTCCAAAATCTTCCTCCATCACACGAACCATTTTTTCTCTGACTTCCGGAAAAACTCTCGTCGTTGCCGCATTATCTAAATATGCTTCCATTGCTGCCTCCATGTTATCCTAACACTAATCTTCAAGTCCCCCGCCCCTGCATACGACTTTAGGTCAAATGCTGCACCCTGACAGTCATTCACCCTGCATCTGAAACATTAGAATGGATAATAACGCCATTCCTGCTGTTTCGGTACGTAAAATACGTTTTCCAAGCGTCATCGGATGTATGTTTCTCGTCATGGCACGTTCCACTTCCTCCGGTTCAAATCCACCTTCCGGCCCGATGAAAATGCCAAGAGACCGCTGCTTACACGCCTGATCCACAATCTTTCTTGCCTCTTCCATCCCTGTCTGAAGCTCATATGGTATTACATTATAATCAAGTTGGTCTGCCATAGCAAGTGCTTCCTCATAACTTACCGGTTTGTGTACCGTAGGAATGATCCCTCGGTCGCACTGCTTTGCTGCCGCATACGCAATAGACTGCCAACGCTCTAACCGCTTGTTGATCTTTTTTTCCTCAGACAGCTTAACAACTGTCCGTTTTGTCATGACCGGCACAATTTCACAGGCACCCAGTTCCACCGCCTTTTGAATGATCAGTTCCAGTTTGTCTTTCTTCGGCATTCCCTGAAATAAAGTGATCCTCACCGGCAGTTCTGTTCCCGTGGGCTGAACCTTCTCGATCGACGCAACAACCTCATCACTGCAAATAGATTGAATCCGCGATACATAATCCGTTCCGTTCCCATCACAAGCTACGATCCAGTCTCCCACCTCAAGGCGTAATACATTTTTGATGTGGTTGACATCTCCCCCGGAAATGAACACTTCTTTTTCTGCAAGCTGGTCTGCAGATACATAAAATCGATACATAATTCACCTCTACCATTATTTTGGCTATACAGAAAAACTGTCCAACCGCACCAAACAGTTGGACAATCTATTTCTTCACATAAATACGCATTATTTATAGCAGTTGATCCAGTAAATTACTGGTGTTGCCAAGAGTAGAATACGTTCCCTGGCTGCTATATCTGGTTCCTCCGGAAGTCTTATAACTTGCACTATTGGCAAGCCGATATGTTGCTGTTGCCTTATCACCGATCGTATCTCCATAAGAACCACCACCCTGAAACAGTGATTTGATCGTTGACAGGGAAGCTTTCTGTGCCTTTGTCTCATCCAATGTCAAGTTGCCTTTTTTGTCATAACTGATACCAACCTCTGCCAACAATTTGGAATTAGCAGCTGTTGCTTTCAACGCTGACAGATTCTGCTTCTGCACCGTTGACTTCGAGGATTTACCGGTCTGCTCAATGTAAGTATTATACGCACCTACAAAACTCTTCAGTGCTGATGTGATCTTGCTGCGATCCACCGCACTCGTACCATCCTCTGCCGTCTCAACCTTATACAAAGAGTCCTTTTGCAAGGCAGATGCCGCATCCGACAAACTTTTTGCACCGGTCTTGAGCTCCTGCATCTGCTGAAGCTGCTCCTTTTCCTGTGTGCTCATCTGTGCTGTCTTATCGTTTTTATTAGTTTTGTCTGTTTTGTCTGTCTTCTGCGTTGTACCAGCCTCTTTTGCATAATATGCTTTCATCAGCTTGCCATACGCACCACTACGGATCATCGAATAATCGCTCAGAGAGCTGCTCAAACCTCCAAACAATGAGTTCTTGTATGATCCAAATAACGAACTCATCAATCCACTATTATTACCTGTATATAATGACATCGTCATCCCTCCCTTATCAAAAGTAACACAAACTTATTGTGCTACCCTACCAACACCTCTAGTTAATATTACTTTACCCCTTATCACCTCTGTTTGTCAAGTTTTTCTCCCATGAAGGATATTCTCCTGCACTGGAATTTACTTTTTCAAGTTAGCGACAGATTTTCTCCAAGGACGATTTTCTCTCATGGAGGATTTTCTCCAATGGAGATATTATATTTTTTATAACGACTGGTTTCATCCTATATTTTAGGAAATAACCGGATAAACCATGATCCATTTTGCTATTATATTCCAAGTGTCGTACTGCATAAACGCCGCTGCCAATACCGGTCCAAATATGAGCACTGCCAAAATCAGGGCTCCGACCTTTTTGTTTTGTATAAAATATAGAATACTATAGGTCACGACTGCAAAGATCATTGTATTTACTACTCGAAGTAACAGCGTCAACAAATACCAATGAGCAATACTGATCGTGATATGCTTTCCTGCCAAACAGGAAATGCTTTGAATGGGTGCGTCCAAATAAGAAAGTGGCGAAAACTGTCGTATCACCATAAGTTCCTCCACGGCAAACAGAATGACAAATATCAATGTCGCCATAAGGATTGTTCTAAGCTTAGCACCCCATAATCCTCTTCTGCCTTCTCTGGTTACACTTATCGTTGCCAATAACTCTTTTGGCTCACAGCATACTAACAACACGATCAGCAAAAAAACAGACAACATCAAGCCCCACTGCGTTCGATCCATGCGAAATAATTGATCGTAATAACCATCAAAGATCATCCAAGAGCCATTTTTTCGTGCTGTCTCGTATTTTTCATAGATCATATCAATTGCTTCATTCTTATCATTCATCATATGATATTCGTCACGATATTTCATATACTCATCGACGCTGATCTTCCCCTGCGCATATTCATCTTCTTTCTGCGCCTCCACCTCTAACACGGCATCCTTTCTCTGTTTCAGCTCTTCAATCTCTTTTGCGGTAGATGCCGTCAATCTGCCACCGATCTTTTGATATATTTCCTGCTGCTTTGCAGTATTTCTTCCCTTTTGTACACTAGAATTCTGTGTCCAAAAGAGCATCAGGAAAGCCAGGTGAATAACGACAAAGCATAGCAGCACTCTACCGTTTAAGATCTTTTTCCATTCAAACCATATCATTTTTTACCACCTCTTTTGGTCCACAACAATAGCATAATACATATCCCAATAAGAATAACGGCGATAAGCAGCGGGAAGATCACCATAGAATATTGATACTGTCCTAATTGAATATACCTCGGCTGCTGCGCAAAATATTTTATCTGAAATAATGAAATCGGATTACCAAGTTTTTCGATTTTTAATAATCGATAAAATTCCGGTCTCGGCAGGAAATACCGTTCTCCCGAATCCACCAAAAAAATGCTGTTATAAAGTACCACTTCCATAACATCCGGAATGATCCCCAGTATAAAAATGACCAATGCCGCTAACAGTGCAAAGATCCCTTTGCGCGTTAATTTGGATAACAACATGGTGATCACTGCGATGACAATCGTGGCAAGTGCAGATGCTGCGATCTGTCGCAAAATATAACCAAAGATCGTTAGTCCTGAAGCACACATTTGATATCCCTCCACCAAAAAGAGCGGACTGCTCCAGTCCTCACTACGCATACCAACAGCAAACCATTGATATGCCAAATAAATACCCCAAAAATAAAAATTGGAAATCACAGACAAAAAAACTCCATGCAATAACTTCGTGAGTATAATTCTCTCTCTTCCTTTGCGGGTGACATGGACAACATCTGCCAAATGACTCTCCCACTCTATGGAAAAAGAATTGCTAAGGACAAAGATGACAAACAAACAAGGCAGTACGCCATATAGTTCACAACAAACGGCAGCCGTAAGCTTTTTTTGATCAACAATTGTTGTATTTTTTTCTTTATGGTAACCCACCAATTCTCCCTGATAATCAGAAACCATCAGCTCCATATTACTGTTTCTCTTTTGGATACAGTCAATGCAATCGATCGCTTCTCCTAAAAAGCCATATTCGTCAAGCTTCGTACCGGCATATTTCCCCGGCTTCTTAATTTCTGTTTTAATCGGTGTCCCATCCTCACGATAAAGCTCTGTCTGAAGCTGATCGACTTCCTCCTGCAGCTTTTGCTTGTCAGCTAAGGAAATCTGTTGGTCTTTCATCTTTGTAAAGAAAATTTCCCTTGTATTTTTTTCAAAAACATATCCGTACTCATTAAAATGCATTAAGCCAATTGCCGCAAACGTCAGCAATAGCAGCATAAGTAACGTTCCCCAAGTAAGCACATACTTTTTGCTTTCAAATTTCATTCCCTGTATCATGTAATTTTCTCCCCGTCAAATGCAAATAATACTGTTCTAAGCCGGTCAGTTCCTTATCTTCTATCTGCTTCATATAATAAGACATTGCATGATTCTCCAGAACCTTTCCTTCATTCATAACTAATATATAATCTGCCGTCTCTTCAACATCAGAAACAATGTGCGTGGATAAGATCACTGTCATCTCCTTGCCGGCTTCCTGTATCATCCTCTTAAACTCCGCGCGCTCCTCCAGATCCAGACCGACTGTCGGTTCATCTAACAGCAGTATTCTTGGACTTTCTAAAAAAGCCTGTGCAATGCCAAGACGCTGCTTCATTCCACCGGAATAAGTGGCGATCTTATTATCTTTTACATCATATAGATTTACTCTTTGCAGCAATTCATCAATCTGACGAGTGTTCTTACGATCTCCCCCCTTTAGATAATGCATGTATTTCATCATGTCATATCCGGTAAAATGAGTATAGAATCCGATCTTTTGCGGCAGATAACCTACCATAGAATGATACCCTGCCAGATCATCAAACACATTTTTCTGCTCATAACAGATCGTTCCTGCCGATGCCTTTAAAACAGTGGCGATAATATTTAACAATGTCGTTTTTCCTGCACCGTTCGGGCCCAACAAGCCGTATACTCCTCCTGAAAACTCTTGTGACACCCCCTGCAACACCGTTTTTTTACCGTATTGCTTACTAATGTTTTTAATCTCTAACTTCATGGTTTTAGTCCTCCACCTTTACGGTTGAATTTTATACTTGTCTGTAACATACGAACTATCAACATCGCCCCCTTGTTCATACATGTAAGCAAACACTACATCACTCTTAGCTGAATTCACAGATATTTTTTTACTTATTATTTCATTTGGTTTTTGTCTCCAAAAGAAAGAATAATTGCCATCCACCTTAATGGGAAAGCCATCTACAAATATCATCCCAACATATACCTTCGACTTTCCTAATGCCCCTAAATAAATATGATCTGAATTTTCCATATCTAATATATAATCAAATTTCGGCATACTTTTTTCTTCTTTCTCGGAAAGCCATACAGCTTCTGAATCATTTTCTTTATCGATCTTGCGTGATTTCATATGTATGAACTTTTTGCGAGGATTCGCTATATTAGGTAATGTTCCCTTTATCTTATATACACCGGCGGACTCTCCAACCAACACTTGATCCAGCGAATCATTCGGAATATTATCCGGATAATAAATCATAACCATTCTAAGCTGATTATTTTTTCTGTTAAAACTTTTTGCCGAAAATTTAATGTTCAACTTTTCAGAAGAATTTGGGTTCAATAAAAAAGCACCTGCCTTTTCTTCCCCTCCTTCGATATGTTCTATTTCTTGATAACAATCGTTCACAAAAACCGCTATAATATAGTTCAACGTTGTGTTACAGTTATTGATACATTCAAGATTAAATTCATATTTCCCATCACTACTAACTTCAATTATTTGATCATTCATAATTGGCTGTTCAGCCTTATCGTATAAATAAAACCCCGCTGAAGTTTGCTTTGTCGGACCATCACTTACAGGTGTATTCTCTGCATCTACGCTTTTATGTACTTTGTTCAAATGTTTCTCATTTTTGTGATTCCTGTTCACGAAAAATATTATACTGCCAAACAGCAAAACACCTATTCCAAATACAATTGCAAACTTAACAAAAATCTTATCTCTAATCATCGTTAGCCCTCCACCTTTTTCGGATAATCGAGACGTTTTTCGCCACTTCCATCCTTCTTAACGCAGTACAAATGTGTAGGACGCGCACCCACTTGCCCCTCTTTTAACTGTCCTTCATATTGTTGAATTACCAGCCAATCACTCTCCGGGCACACGTACAGTGCTCCCATCGCGCACTTTGTAACTTCGTTGCTTTTGTTTGACGCAATATCTAACACTCTCAAAGAAACATCCTCATCATTTAAGATCACCTGATAATAAATCTTGTTGTTTTTTTCATCAATGTTAAATAAATATACCTCATCCAACACCTTTTCTACGTGATGGTCTGTTAAAGAAATCCGCTTTAAGGTATTTTCCACCTCAAAACGACCCTTTTTATCATATTCCATGCACCGATAATATAAATAATCCCCACATATCTGTGGCGACGCTGCCTTTTCATCGCAAAAGCGTTTTTTATCACTGCCATCCAAATTTGTTTGATAAAGTAACAGATCCTCTAAGCAAAAATATATTTTATCTTTATAAAATGTTACATATTCATATGATACCGGTTTATCAATCACCTGCTCCTCCTTAGACGGATCATCGATAGAAATTCTATAAATGCCAAAATCATTCATAAAATATAAATATTTCCGGTAGCCCCATAGACCTCCAATATGATTTTTACTTCTGTAAATGCAGGTGATCTCATTATTTTGTATTTTCCAAATTTCACTATTATCTGTTCCACTGACTGCAAAAACAACATCGCCATAGCTAACCATATAACTTAATTGCTGATTTGTAATGCAATCTGTCCCATTATGTAAGCAGGAGCGTTTATTACAATAAAATTGTAGTTTTTGTGTGGAATCATCAAAACATAACATCTGCGAACCGCTATCATCTCTGTTATCTATTACCACCCCACGTCCTTGTACATATGCCTGATCTCCACCATTTTGAAGATTGCCTGAAGTATTTCCAATTCCGCTGTAATCAACCGCTATGGGTGTTTTTGTTTTCGTTGAATGATCAGCCCGCCGGACATTTTTTTCCACCGGCTTTCTCGTCGCTATTAGCACCAAAAATATTCCTATTATGATAACTACGCCACAACACAATCCAATAATTATCTTTTTGTTTTTCATAAAGACACCCCCTATTTTCCATTAATATTTAGAGATTACAATTATTGCTCTATCCTGTCCACGCAAGAGAAAACACGGTTGATTTTGTTGTTAAATCAACCGCTTTTCTCCAACAACCTCTCTGCAATTATTCTGAAAGATTAACACTAAAATTTCCAAAATTTGAACTTGTAACATAAAATTTAGCAGAAATTCTCTTTATTGAGCCTGGTTTATAGTGTTCACCAGCATAAGATACGGTATACGCATTGCTCGCCGACTTGCTTACCCCCATCTCTCCACCACCGTCTTTTTTGACAATGTTAATATTTTTAATTCCTAATTTCTCAACCTTATTTCTGGCTGATATTTTTAAATAAGCTTGGGAATATGTAGTCGAACCTCCTTGTCGGGAAATAGAACATGTCACTGATGTCTTACCTAACTTTCCACCTTTCGTTTCATATGCGCCTGCTAAACTTACATTAGCAATCATGCATGTAATAGCCACAACAGATACCATTTTTTTGATGTTTTTTTTCATACGATTTCCTCCTCATATTGATTTGTAATGAAAATAAATATAACAGAATTAATAGAAACTATTTTTAATAGAAACTATTTTTAATAGAAACTATTTTTAATAGAAACTATTTTAATTTGTATTATACAATACATATCATTGTATGTCAAATATTTTTTTAATAAAGTATACAATTTTATATATGAACTGAATTGAAAAGCTTAAATGCAATTTACAGCGAATCACTCATACAGCTTTCGACCTCTCTTTTTTTCTTCTTCCTCCGTTGTCTTTAGGATGTCCTCTTCTAATTTACCATTTTCCCAAAATTCCCACTTTTTAATAATTTTCCGAAACCATTTACTTTCCTGACAAGCCATAATAGCTGCCCCAAATCTTGCCAATTCAGTTGATATTGTATCTCTCCACCCTAAATACGCTCTATTCTTGCTATTTTCTTCTGCTATTGCGCCCGGAACGCTTCTGCCCACCGCTTCGATTACGATCCACGTTCGATTTCCTTTGTCCGTTTCTCTCTGGCTGCTTTCCGGACTTAGTCCCATTATTCGAGCGTTTTCCTGTTTTTCCCTTGTGGGATGCCTTCTTCCCGCTATGCTCCATCCACTTTTCTTTGCGCGGATGGATCAGACATTTCGCATCATATCCGATCAGATCGCGACGGTCTGCTTTGATCAGGGCTTCCTTGACCAGATCATAGTTGTCCGGATTGCGATACTGTATCAACGCACGCTGCATTGCCTTTTCATGCGGATTTTTAGGCACATATACCGGTTCCATTGTGCGCGGATCATATCCGGTATAATACATACACGTCGAGATTGTGGATGGCGTCGGATAAAAATCCTGCACCTGCTCCGGCATATAACCAAGATCTCGTAAATATTCCGCTAATTCCACTGCTTCCTTTAGTGTCGAACCCGGATGGGAAGACATCAGGTATGGCACCACAAATTGTTCTTTACCAACTTTGCTGTTGATTCTCTGATAGCGTTTCAGGAAACGTTCATACACTGCATTTTCCGGTTTACCCATCCGCGTAAGGACTGCATCAGAAACATGTTCCGGTGCGACTCTAAGCTGTCCGCTAATATGATATTCGCATAGCTCCTTCAAAAAGGTATCATCTTTATCTGCCATCACGTAATCAAAACGAATTCCTGAGCGAATAAATACTTTTTTCACACCGGGAAGTTTTCTCAACTTTCGAAGAAGTATCAGATAATCATCATGTGTTGCAACAAGGTTATTGCAAGGTTTTGGGAACAAACACTGCTTACCGGTACAGACACCATATTTTTTCTGTTTATCACAGGCTGTACGCCGAAAATTAGCTGTCGGACCACCTACATCATGAATATATCCTTTGAATTGCGGATCTTCTATCATCTGCTTTGCTTCTTCAATGATCGACTCATGACTGCGCACCTGAACCACTCGTCCCTGATGAAAGGTCAGCGCACAAAAGCTGCAACCGCCAAAGCATCCGCGATTGCTTGTCAAGCTAAATTTAATTTCATTAAGTGCCGGAATACCACCATCTTTTTCATAGATAGGATGGTACCCCCTCATATATGGCAGTGCATACACATCATCCATCTCTAATTCCGTAAGTGGAGCAGCCGGTGGATTTTGCACAATATATAAATGGTCGCTGTACGGTTCTACCAATCTTTTTGCCGTGACAGAATCGGTATTTTGATATTGTATATAAAAACTTTTTGCATATTGTTTCTTGTCGCTGCAAATGTCATCATACGATGGCAGCATCTGTGCATCGTACACTGCATCTAAATTTTTAGCACGATAAACACATCCATCAATAAATGTAATATCTTCTACTGCAATCCCACTGTCCAGTGCTTCTGCCACTGCAACTATCGCGCGTTCTCCCATGCCATATACTGCAATATCCGCCTGCGAATCCACCAAGATCGAATGTTTCACGCTGTCTGACCAATAATCATAATGTGCTAATCGGCGCAGACTGGCCTCGATTCCTCCGATAATGATCGGAACCTGTTTATACACTTTACGGATCAAATTGCAATAAACTACGGTTGCATGATCCGGACGTTTTCCAATAACGCCTCCCGGAGTATAGGCGTCTTGATGGCGTCTTTTCTTGGAAACAGTATAATGATTGACCATAGAATCCATATTGCCGGCAGACACCAAAAATCCTAAACGTGGTCTGCCAAACACCTGCACACTCTGCTCGTCTTTCCAGTCCGGCTGGCAGATAACACCAATCCGAAAACCATGTGCCTCTAACACACGTGTAATGATTGCCATTCCAAAAGACGGATGATCTACATAAGCATCTCCACACACATAGACAAAATCAACCTCATCCCAGCCTCTTTTTCGCATATCCTTTTTGGAAATTGGTAAATAATCGTTCATTCTTATCCTCCGTTTGATCGTCTGTTAAAACTACACAAGCTGCAAATATCGAAAAGCATTATAAAGACCATCTTGCAAGATCGTATCTGTTTCAAAGTCTGCGGCATCTAAAACCGAAGCTGCACTGCCACCCATGGCAATTCCAGTGCCGGCATAGGACAGCATCGGCAGATCGTTTGTACTGTCGCCAATGGCAATTGTATCCTCTTTTGCAATCGCAAAATGATCCATCAAAAACTGCATACCACTGGCTTTGGAATATCCCATTGGAACAACTTCATAAAACCCATTACCACGGTCAATAAAGGTGAGGTCATGTTCAAACATTTTTAGAAAACGTTCCGTATCACTTCCCGGTGTATCACAAATACAAAATTTATCAAACGTCAGATCATGTGCATCCTGTGGTGCCACAAGAAAAAGATTGGGAATGACCCCCATTTGTTCTTCTTTGAAATCGCCTATGTGGCTATGATATGTTTTTGAACTATAATATACAGCCCCCGTGCTTTCAAGGATCCATTCCAGATTACAGTCATGTAACGCTGCTAATATGCGATTACCAAGATCAAACGGTATCGTATGTTCAGCAAGTACATTATCGTGATACGTAATATAGGTACCACAACCGCAGACAAGACCATCCATTTGCAACTGTAAAATAGGTTCGTCAATCTCAGCAAGCGCTCGTCCGGTATTAATAAAACATAAGTGGCCGTTTTGTTGTAATTTTCGAAGGGCTGTACGTGTACTATCCGGAATAATACGACCATCACGAGCCTCCGTCACAATCGTGCCATCTATATCAAAAAAAATCAGTTTGCGTTCTGTATTCATATGCAGCCTCCTGTGCAACATTAATGTCCAATTTAAGTTCTTAACCATAATAGCGAAAATACAGATGATGTGCAAGTAGACCTAGAAGATGACTGATTTTTCTTGGTTTGGTTGACTGTTTTTGCAATTTTGGTTATTTCAGCTTGCCTCTTCGGGTGGTTGGGGTGACTTAATTTTCATTTTTCGGCATTTTAGCTTGCCTTTGCGCTGCTTTGGTTGGCTGTTTTTGCAATTTTGGTTATTTCAGCTTGCCTTTTCGGGTAATTGGGGTGACTTAATTTTCATTTTCCGGCATTTCAGCTTGCTTTTGTGCTGCTTCGGTTGGCTGTTTTTGCAATTTTGGTTATTTCAGCTTGCCGTTCCGGGCTGTTTCAGCTATTTAGCTTTTCAAGAACGGCACGGTATACCATTACCAAGTAAGCATCGATAAAGCAATAGCGATTGGTTAAATATTCGGTTAATTTGTACAAAAAGCTGATGCCTAATACAGCAAGACTAATGCATGTAACAACATAATCTAATTTCAATCCGATCAGCAAAAAATTAGCGATCACATATACGATTGTCACCGGCACAAAACTTTGACCTATCCGCAGTGCTTTATATAACGCCTTTAGAAGCCCCTCTGCCCTTTGTGCACGTCTATCCGGGGACTCGGCCATCAGATGACGGTACATTCTTTGGTACACCGGTTTATTGACAAAAGAAAGTTCATTTGGCTTTTGTCCTTTCAACTCTCTGCGACTTAGCGCAACATATCTCTTATACTCATGCTTTCCAAAATCTTTTCGCAAACACTTCTGAAATACACTTTTCATTACTTTCCACCATTTTGTATAATATTTATTCAAACTTTCCATACCGCAAATCTCCCACAACCACATATTGCTTATTATGTCGGTAGTATTGACATATTTTGCAGCCACTATATTATGGGTCCTTCCATCAGGAAACTATAGCAATTGCCTTGCCGCAATTAGTTTTTACAGTGATTTCTAAATTTTGTTGTCTCTGATGGTTGATTTACATGCCT
>OJNH01002520.1_pt1 | contig 12720 bp, 10 predicted proteins | sample 1597361 | NCBI WGS metagenome assembly OJNH01 (sample SAMEA2452136, study PRJEB22498) | human gut metagenome | biome: human feces; feature: human gut; material: feces | place: Australia | collected 2012
AGCCCCGTGCGGTAGGTATTTTTGCGGTCTGTTTGATTGGAGTGGCTAATCTCTATTATATGTTGTATTCATGGGATATTATACCGTAAACAAGAATAATTCATAATGGATAACAGTTCTATAATTAAAGTAAGTGTCATCGTACCCGTTTACAATGCGGGCGTTCACTTGAAAAAGTGTTTGGGTAGTCTGTCCTCCCAAACGTTGAAGGAGATGGAAATTATACTTGTGCTAGACTGTCCTACGGATGGCAGTGACAAGGTGGCAGAAGAATTTGCCCAGCGTGATTCCCGTTTCCGTATTCTTCGTAATTCGGAGAACCTTCATATCGGAAACTCTCGTAATGAAGGACTGAAAGTGGCAAAAGGAGAATATGTGGCTTTCTGTGACCATGACGACTATGCCGCTCCGAATATGTACGAGATACTTTATCGGAAAGCCCATAGCGAAGAACTTGATTTGGTCTGTAGTCCCGCAACTATCATTCGCAAGTCTGGGAAAACGTATATGGAGAATTATCCTTTTTTACCTTCAGAATTGCTTCCGTTTGCTATTTTGAAAGGTACGGTGGGTATTTCTTCGGAAAATGACGAACTGAAAGACTTTCCGTCTTCTGGAGCTATTTGGTGCAAATTGTTCAAGCGATCTGTGATAGAAGAATTTAACCTGCATTTTGTGGATACCAAAAAACTGACTGCGGAGGACTTATTGTTCTTGATGGAATACGCTTACCGCAGTCGCCGTGCCGAACAAGTTTGTAAGTCTTTGTACCATCACGTACTAGAGATAGGGAATACAGGATCGACTCTTTCTTATATAAATCCTGGCAAAATAATCAATTACTTGAAGTACTTGTATGATTTTTTGTCTACAAATTCTTTGCTATCAGATCCAGACATCTGTTCCCGTTTCAACAATACTGTGAAAATACAATCGCTCATCACGCTTCATAGAGATTATACTTATAATCAATCTCCTCTCCATCTTTGGCGTATAGTAAAGGAATTCAAAAGCGAACGGATTGTGCGGGAAGCTTTTCAGACTTCTCCCTCATGTATCTTTGTACATCCGACAATGGCACGAAGATTCTTGTTTAAAATATTGAGATTCATCATCTGTTATTAAATTGTAGCAGGAGAATACAGTTCCTGATGGGGATTAAAAATTAGGTCTGATATATTTGAAGCTTTATCTGTTGATATTTTTGACTTTTTCAATTAATTTTAAAAATACAATTTCATAAATATGAAAAACATTGCAATCATTTTAGCAGGTGGAATCGGTCAACGTTTGGGAGAACCTATTCCTAAGCAATTCTTGAAGGTAGCAGGAAAAAAAGTAATAGAACACACACTTGATGTTTTTCAAAATCATCCTCTGATAGATGAGATTGCGGTTGTTTCTAATCCTTACTATATCCAAGAGGTTGAAAATATATTTATAAAGAATAGATATTCTAAATTGAAAAAAATTCTTCAAGGAGGTAAGGAACGTTGTCATTCTAGTCTTGCGGCGATAAATGCTTATGATACAGGAGAGGAGGTTAATCTTATTTTTCACGATGCAGTACGACCATTAGTTAATGATCGGATTATTTCAGATTGCATATCAGCATTGGATATTTATGATGCTGTAGATGTGGCGATAAAAACAACCGATACAATCATACAGGCTGATGATGAGAATCGTATTATAGGGATTCCTCCTCGTCACTTTTTACGTAATGGGCAAACGCCTCAAGCTTTTAAATTAAGTGTAATTAAACGTGCATATGAATTAGCTTTGCAAGATCCGGAATTCAAAACGACAGATGATTGTGGTGTAGTTTATAAGTATTTACCAGATAAATTTGTGTATATCGTTGAAGGCGAGTTGTTTAATATGAAGCTGACTTATAAGGAGGATCTGTTTTTATTGGATAAATTATTTCAGCTTCGATCAGTCTCTTTACAAAATACAGGAATTACTAAAATCTCAAAAAGATTACTTCCTTCTTCGATTGTCGTAGTATTTGGAGGAAGTTATGGAATTGGAAAAGATATCGTAGAAATCTGTGAACAATATGGTGCGCATGTTTATTCGTTCAGTCGTTCGTTAAATGGAATTGATGTGTCGAAGCAAGAGGACGTAGCAAAAGTGCTGAAAGAAATCTCTGAAAAAGAAGGCCGTATAGATGCCGTTATTAATACAGCTGGTTTATTAGACAAGGTTCCACTATCAAATATGGATTATGAGGAGATATATAAGAGCATTTATATAAATTATATAGGGGCTATAATTATTGCTAAAGAATCATATTTTTATTTGAAACAAACCAAGGGAACTTTGTTATTGTTTACCTCTAGTTCGTACACCCGAGGTCGTTCTCTATATAGTCTTTATTCTTCATCGAAAGCAGCGATTGTGAATTTTACGCAAGCACTTAGTGAAGAATGGTATGATCAAGGTATACGTATTAATTGTATCAATCCAGAACGAACAAAGACTCCAATGCGTATAAAGAATTTTGGGGTAGAGCCAGAGGCTACATTACTTGATCCTAAAATGGTGGCTATGACATCTATAAATGTATTGTTCTCATCATTAACAGGTGAGGTAATCGATATCAAAAAAGGTGTTTGATGGAATAATAAAAATAATAATTATATTAAATAGATATTAATGCCAATTATAATATTACCAGATGGGACGCACTTTGATTATAAGATTCGTCCCTTATATTTAGGAGTAAAGAAAATTAATAAAAAACAAGCTAAAGAGAATCTACTATTGTTGAAATCTATTGCGGATAAATCTGGATTATGTTTTGCCTTAGCTTTTGGAACAGCATTAGGAGCGGTTCGTGAACATGATTTTATTGAGCATGATGAGGATATTGATCTGTGGGTACATTATTCTCAAAAAGACTTACTGCTGTCCTTGCTTTTTGAATTGAGAGAGAATGGTTTTGAGGTTGCTAGATGGGATAGGAGAGGTCTCCTTTCTATCATTCGAAAAAATGAATATATAGATTTTTATATTTATTATCCTGATTCAAGAGCTGAAAATATAATGTCCTGTTGTGGGGATCCTATGCCCCAAAAGTATATAGAGAATTGGACTGAGATACCTTTTTTAGGAAAAGCTTTTTATATTGCTAGAGATTGGGAGGAAATGATGTTATTCCGTTACGGTAAGGATTGGAGAACCCCGGTGGCTGAAACTGATTTTAAGGTGTCTCGTGTGCGGAAGAGCTTTTATTATATTAAAGATGTGATCAAGGGATACCTTCCTGACTTGATTTATTTTCTGATATACAGAAGGCTTGATGAACAAAAATTGCTTCGTTATTATTCTAGGCTGGAACGTTTTAATACTCTAAAGGGGCAATAAACATATAATTATGCGTGTGTTAAAGAAGCTTAGTGTTTCAAGAAGGGGAGCTCTGAAGAGTAATAGGTGGTCTTCTAGCGCAGTTCTTAATGAAACGTGAAATCAAAAATAATAATGAATAAGAAAAGCATATTGATAGTGGCTGGGGTATTTTATCCAGAACCTATCGTTTCTGCGAATCTATTAACCCAATTAGCAACAAAATTAGGTGAGAAATATAAAGTGACAGTGTTAAGGCCTCATCCTACCCGTCCGATGGGCTTTGATATGTCAGAATGTGATTATTCTCATTTCCCATTTAATGTGATAGAGATAGATTCATACACTTGTGCGGCTTCTTCCTTGGTAGGTCGTTTTTGTGAGAGTTATAGTATGGGGAAAGTATCTTCAACGTATATTAAGGAGCATCACGATGAAATTGATTTTGTTTTTAACGATAGCTGGCACCTTATTGGCTTAAATATAGTGGCAAGAACTTGTGTGAAATATAAGATTCCATATATCACTCCTATACAAGATATTTATCCAGAATCGTTATTCTCAAAGTTCCCTGATATCACTTTTCTAAAGTGGGTATTGAAATCTATTTTGAGCCCTATAGACAAATATACGCTTTTTCATGCTGCCCGCATTCATACTATATCTGAAAAAATGGTTGAATATTTGTCTACTACTAGGAATATCGCAAGGGATAAATTTATAGTTGTTCGTAATTGGCAAAATGAAGACTCTTTTATTGAATATTCACAAAACAGGTGTCCATGTTCTACGTCTGACAGTAACTTGTTTACTTTTATGTACCTTGGTAATGTTGGTCCTTTGGCTGGCATAGAAGTATTATTTGATGCGCTAAAAATTGCAAAACTACCTAATGTTAGGTTGGTTGTGGCTGGTAGTGGATCTGCTAAAAAAAGTCTGCAAGAGAAAGCAAGAGAATATGCAAATTGTAATATTGAGTTCTGGGATGTTCCTGCGGGTATGGTTCCTATAATCCAAGATAAGGCTGATGTAATGTGTTTACCCATGAAAAGAGGTTCTGCTATGTTTTCAATACCAAGTAAGTTGCCTGCTTATATGTTTTCTGCAAAACCGATACTATCAAGTGTTGATAAAGACAGCGATACTGCTGTATGTATTAAAGATGCAAAAGCTGGCTGGGTAGCAATACCGGAAGATGCGAAAGATGTGGCTCGATGTATGAAAAAAGCAACTATGTTATCAAGGGATCAACTTCTTGAAATGGGAAAATGTGGCTTTGAATATTCAATGCGAGTTTTTTCAAAGAAAGTCAATCTGCCTATTCTAGTCAAAGCCTGTGAAGATATAGTAGAGAAAAACAAATTCTAAAAAATAATATTCATAAGTAGGTAATATAAAAAACAAACGATATGCAAGCAATTATATTAGCCGCAGGTATGGGGCATAGACTAGGAGAATATACAAAAGACAACACAAAATGTATGATTTCTATTAATGGAATTAAGCTTATTGATAGATTCCTAAAAAAACTATCATGCATGAATCTTTCAAGAGTGATTATAGTTGTTGGATATAAGAGTGAAAATGTAATAGATTATATTGGTAGTCGTTATGATAATAAGTTGAAAATAGAATTTATAAACAATCCTATATATGACAAAACTAATAATATTTATTCTCTTTCTCTTGCAAAGGAACAAATGATGGAGGATGACACATTATTGCTGGAGTCAGATCTTATTGTGGATGATAGGATGTTTGATTTACTAATAGATGATGAGTATCCAAATCTTGCATTAGTTGCTAAATATGAAGCCTGGATGGATGGGACAATGGTGTGCCTTGATCAAGATAATAATATTGTAAACTTTGTACCAAAAAGTGCTTTTAGATACGAAGATATAGGCTCATATTATAAAACGATTAATATTTATAAGTTCTCGAAAGAATTTTGCAAAAAACGCTATATTCCTTTCCTAGAGGCCTATGTTAAAGCTCTAGGAGATAATGAGTATTATGAGCAAGTATTGCGTGTGATAACTCTTATAAATATTGAAGAATTGAAAGCAAAACCTATCGGTGATTTACCTTGGTATGAGATAGATGATGTGCAGGATAAAGATATTGCGGAAACTATCTTTGCAGATGAGAAGGATAAATTGAGTAAATATATGAAACGGTATGGTGGCTATTGGCGATTTGAAAATATGCTTGACTTTTGTTATCTAGTTAATCCATATTTTCCTCCTCAAAAAATGTTGGATGAGCTGCAAGCAAATTTTTCTCGCTTGCTTACTGAATATCCTTCAGGTATGTTTGTGAATAGCTTGCTTGCTGGTAGGTATTTTAATATCAAACAGGATTATGTCGTGGTTGGTAATGGAGCGGCAGAGCTAATAAAAAGTTTGATGGAACGTGAAACAGGTAAGACTGGTATGATATATCCAACTTTTGAGGAATACCCTCATCGTAAAAATATGGAGAATATTGTTTCGTTTCTGCCTAAAAATAAAGACTTAAGGTATACTATACAAGACTTGATGTTATTTTATGATGATAAAAATATTAATTCGATATTATTAATAAATCCGGATAATCCATCAGGTAACTTTATAGAAGTTGATGAAATATTGTTTTTTTTGAAATGGTGTAAGAGAAAATGTATTACTTTGATACTAGATGAGAGTTTTGTGGATTTTAGCGAAAATTGGAAAAGTAATAGTTTGTTGCATAATGATATTCTTGAGCAATATTATAATCTTGTAGTTGTTAAGAGTATCTCAAAAAGTTATGGAGTACCAGGACTTCGTCTTGGAGTATTAGCATCTAGCAATGTAAAATTTATTAACTCTATAAAAAAAGATATTTCCATCTGGAATATCAATTCGTTTGCGGAATTCTATATGCAAATATTCAATAAGTATGATGAAGACTATAAGAGTGCTTGCGATAAGCTTGTTGTTGAACGCTTTCGATTTATTGAACGTTTGAAAGAAATTTCTTATTTACGTGTAATACCTAGTCAGGCTAATTTTGTGATGTGTGAAGTCGATTCAAAGAGATTCTCTTCTCTTGAATTGACTGAAATATTGCTTAGCAAGTATAATATACTCATTAAGAACTGTGATACAAAGGTAGGACTGAAAGGCAAGAATATGATTCGTATTGCCATACGTAACTCAAATGATAATGATATACTCATTGATATATTAAAAAAGCTATAAATAAAGTAACTAAATATGAATGAATTTAGAGCTAGATTGGACTATTTACTTAAACACAATTATATTGTTAATAGGATATTTAATATTGTAGTTAGTTTTGTTCTGCGTGTTTGTGGAAAGTTTATATCTATAGACAAAGATATGGTGCTATTCAGTGGTCTTACTCGCAAATACAATGATAGTCCTCGTGCTATCTATGAATATATGATTACTCGTCCAGAGTTTAAACATTTAAAACTAGTATGGGCATTGGATGATCCAGAATATGCAGAGATTCCTAATAACCCTGTCAAGATAAAATCAGATACATGGGCATATTTCAAGGTGGCTCTTAAGGCTAAATATTGGATCGCTTGTGTGAACATAGAGCGTGGTTTACATTTTAAAAAGAAAGATCAACTCTATTTGAATACTTGGCATGGTGTATCTTTTAATTGCATTGGGAATGATGCGGCTGGACGCAAAGACTACGATTGGAGAAATGTGGATTTTTGTTGTTATGAAAGTGATTATCATCGTTCTATCTTAAAACGGGCATTAAAAGTAAGAGATGAAGCATTTATTCCTACAGGATTACCTCGTAATGATTCTTTATATGGGACAACTGTAAAAGAGATCTTTGATCTTAAGAAGAAAATAGGGTTACCACTTAATAAGAAGATTATAATGTATGCTCCAACATGGAGGGATAGTATAGATATGGGACGATCATACGAAATAAAACCTCCTATAAATATGAATTATTGGAAAAATGAGCTAAAAGATGATTACATCTTACTGTTACGTACTCATGCTTATACAAATAAATTACTAGGTATTGAATTTGATGACTTTATTCTTGATTTTAGTAATTATTCAAATATTAATGATTTATTTAAAGTGAGTGATATCCTTATTTCAGATTATTCAGCATGTATCGGAGATTATTCTATTTTAGAGAGACCTATTATATGTTTTGCTTATGATCTTGACACATATAGTAAAAATCGGGGACTCTATTTTAATCCTGTTAAAGATATGCCTAATGGGGTTCAAATGAATGAATATGAAGTTATTAAACTTATAAAGGGTATGGATTATGAAGAGCAGTGTAAAAAAACTAGAGATATGGTAAAAAACGTATTCACTTATATTGGAGGTCATGCAACAGAAGATTGCGTACGTTATATGTTTAGATAACAAAAGACTATAAAGGTATATTTTTACTTATATAATTCTAATGAAGAAAACAAAGGATAGAGTAAATGAATAATATAGCACTTATAACTGGTATTACAGGCCAAGACGGTTCTTTTTTAGCCGAATTTTTATTAGAAAAAGGATATGATGTACATGGTATGATTCGTCGTTCCTCTGTAGATTTTCGTGAACGTATCGCTCATTTGGAAGGGAAGTCTAATTTTCATCTTCATTATGCGGACTTGGGAGACTCGATGAGTTTGATCCAAGTCATTAACAAGATTCGTCCAAATGAAATTTACAATCTTGCTGCTCAAAGTCATGTGCAGGTTTCTTTTGATTCTCCGGAGTTTACGGCGAATGTAGATGCGACAGGAGTACTTCGAATCTTAGAAGCGGTGAGACATTGTGACTTAATAGATAAATGCCTGATTTATCAAGCCTCTACATCAGAATTGTATGGAAAGGTTGAGGAAGTACCTCAAAATGAGAATACTCCATTCCATCCATATAGCCCATACGCTATTGCTAAGCAGTATGGTTTTTGGATTGTGAAAGAGTATCGAGAAGCTTACAATATGTATTGTTGTTCTGGTATCTTATTCAATCATGAATCGGAACGAAGAGGAGAAACGTTTGTTACTCGTAAAATCACATTGGCTGCAGCTCGTATTGCACAGGGTAAGCAAGAGAAACTTTATTTAGGGAATCTTTCTTCTTTGCGTGATTGGGGATATGCGAAAGATTATGTGGAATGCATGTGGTTACTTCTTCAGCAAGAAGAACCAGAGGATTTTGTGATCGCTACCGGAGTACAACACAGTGTACGTGAATTTTGCTATTTGGCGTTCAAATATGCGGGCATTGAATTAGAATTTGTGGGTGAGGGGGAAAATGAGAAGGGGATTGATAAAGCTACAGGTAAAGTATTGGTAGAAATCTCTCCAGATTTTTATCGTCCGACTGATGTCGTGAATCTTTTGGGAGATCCAAGCAAAGCAAAAGAGAAATTAGGTTGGGATCCTTCAAGGAAGACCTGTTTTGAAGAATTAGTGCGTATTATGGTCGATCATGATATGGCAAAAGTTGCAGTGGAGCGTGCTGAAGAGAATGTGCGTATGAACTTGGTTGAGTATTTGGAAAAGGGAATTATAAAATAAGCTGTCATGCAAACAGATAGTGTGATTTATGTGGCAGGTCATCGTGGTATGGTGGGGAGTGCTATCGTACGTGAATTACAGCGTCAAGGTTATGTGAATATTATTACTCGCACTCATACGGAATTAGACTTGTGTTGTCAAGAGCAGGTAGAGAGATTCTTTGCAAAAGAACGACCAGAGTATGTGTTTTTGGCTGCCGCTAAAGTAGGAGGTATTATTGCTAATCAATCAGCTTTAGCAGATTTTATGTATGAAAATATGATACTAGAGATGAATGTGATCCATTCGGCATGGAAAAATGGATGCAAGAAATTGGAATTCTTAGGCTCAAGTTGTATTTATCCTCGTTTAGCATCGCAACCTATGTCTGAATCATGTTTATTGACTGGATCTCTGGAATCAACGAATGAGGCGTATGCCTTGGCGAAAATTGCAGGACTGAAGTATTGTGAGTATTTAAACAGACAATATGGAACAGATTTCATAAGTGTAATGCCAACTAATTTGTATGGACCAAATGATAATTATCATCAGGAACATAGTCATGTGTTACCTGCTTTGATCCGTCGTTTTCATGAAGCTAAAGAAGCTAGGCTCTCCTCTGTCACTTGTTGGGGAGATGGTTCTCCACTCAGAGAATTTTTGTATGTGGATGATTTGGCAAATCTCTGTGTGTATTTAATGAATACTTATAGTGGTAATGAAACTGTTAATGCAGGAATAGGTAAGGAATTAACCATAAAAGAGTTAGCGAAGTTGGTGGCGAAGGTCATAGGTTATGAAGGTGATATTCTATGGGATACATCTCGCCCTAATGGCACGCCTCGCAAACTGCTAGATGTGTCGAAAGCCACTCAGTTAGGTTGGACTTATAAAACAGAATTAGAAGAAGGTATCCGTTTAAGCTATGAGGATTTTATAAATAATCCCATGAGAGCGGAGTAATAAATCTGTGAATACGTTTGTAAACGTTTTATTCAAAATGCTTTAGTAGGTTGCCGAGTCATTTCTTCATTTACCACTGGGAAGAAGAAAAAGTTGATAAAGGCTCAATTCCCTTTTTATTACCACTATCAAAGACTTGGACTATTCAAATCGATCTTATATACGATGTATTGGGGGATACTTGGAGTATTAAAATTCAGAAGTAAGTGTTGACATTAATTTTTTTTGAAGGCAAGGTGAGTATGTAGACTTGCATAGACAGCGGTCTTTCGATAAACAAGGGGCGGTATTCTTTACTTTTCGCTTATGGGAAGTAAAGAATATTGCCCTTTTCTTACACAAATCGGGTATGGAGATCGAAACGGATAGCCCTTAGAACCTTCCAAATAAATATTCTTTTCTTACTAAGTCATAGATATATGATGGACTTTGGATGTATAGACCATTCTTCTTGTCTAATAAAAGCTCATAGACTTTAGAGTTATATATGAGATTGAGAGCCATAGGGATATCTAGTTTGAAATCCTCTATTAGATATTGTGTCGTCTTATCAAAGATATGAGCGATAAGGAAATCTGTTTGTTGTTGCTTTGTCATCGTGTTCTTTTTAGTAAATCTATAGCACGTTGTGTCCCAAAATCAAAATAGAATTGTTTATTCAGCCTCTTGTACTCTAAATTCTTGGCCATTTGCCCTGATGTAAATGATCCTTCCTCATAACGGCTTAGAAGATATGTTTCCCCATCATCTGCGATAGGGCCTATTACGATATCGTAGTCATGCTTAAAGGAGATACTTCTATTTTGATTTCCTTTTTAATCTAAAGTGATTTATTGCGGAAAATTGAGTATTTCATAGAATGAAAACTATAATCGGAGACTTGTTCCGGAAAAAAGTTCTATCTTTGTTCAATAACAGGTGTAGTAAGAAAAAAGGTTATGACGACTATGCGTAAATTACCGATAGGAATACAGAGTTTCGAAAATATTCGGAATGAGAACTATTTATATGTGGATAAGACTGCCTTGATTTACCAATTGGTGACGAAAGGTAAGCCTTACTTTCTGAGTCGTCCTCGCCGTTTTGGGAAAAGTTTATTGATATCTACGTTAGATGCCTATTTCCAAGGGAAAAAAGAACTGTTTAAAGGATTGGCTATCGATCAGCTAGAGCAGGATTGGAATGTTTATCCGGTATTGCATTTGGATTTGAACGCACGCAAATATGAGTCGGAGGCAGATCTGGTGGCTATATTGAACCAATATCTTGAAATGTGGGAGGCTGATTACGGCGATGAGATGAAATCGCGAGCTCCGGAAGAACGTTTTTTTTACGTGATTCGTCGTGCATGGGAACAAACGGGCAGACAAGTAGTAGTCTTGATTGACGAATATGATAAACCTCTTTTGCAAACGATTCATAACGAACCCTTGCAAGAGGCGTATCGACATATCATGAAAGCGTTTTATGGAGTGCTCAAGAGTGCGGATCGTTATTTACGTTTTGTCTTTCTTACCGGAGTTACCAAATTTGCGCAGGTGAGTGTTTTCAGTGATTTGAACCAACTCAATGATATAAGTTTAGACTATGACTATGCGACACTTTGTGGGATTACCCATGCGGAGTTGGTCGATAATCTAACACCGGAATTAGAGCAGTTGGGACAGATGCAGTCCTTATCAAGGGAAGAGACCGTGGAGACAATGGTGCGGCAATATGACGGGTATCATTTTCATCCGAGTCGAGAAGGTGTCTTTAATCCATTTAGCGCATTGAGTGCCTTGCGGAAGAGAGAGTTTGGCGATTATTGGTTTCAGACCGGTACGCCTACGTTTCTTGTCGAATTATTAAAGAAAAGCGAGTTTGATCTGCGTATCCTGATTGATGGCGTAGAGACACAAGCTTCGGCCTTTACCGAATACCGTGCGGAACGGAATAATCCGATCCCCCTTCTTTATCAGAGTGGATATTTGACCATAAAGGAGTATGATCCCCGTTTTAAACTTTATAAACTCGAATTTCCCAATGAAGAGGTTCGCTATGGTTTTCTGAACTTTATAACTCCTTTTTATTCATCTATATCTGATGAGGAAAGAGGCGTACGCTGAAAAACTGGAGGCTAAATGCGAGGGGAAAGATTAGGAGCGTCTTTTATGTCAAACCCCATTCGTATGTAAGTGAGTTTGAGTATATTTGTGTTGACTTTAAATGTAAATAGATTATATGGAAAAACAAAAACAACAACCCCAGCGGTTGCAATCATTGGATGCCCTTAGGGGTTTTGACATGCTCTTTATTATGGGCGGTGCTTCTTTATTTGTCGCTTTGGCGACATTGTTTCCGAATCCTTTTTTTCAGGCGATAGCCGGGCAGATGGAACATGTGGAATGGAACGGGTTGGCGCATCACGACACGATCTTTCCATTGTTTCTCTTTATTGCGGGTATCTCGTTTCCGTTCTCACTAGAGAAGCAACGAGGAAAAGGTATGACGGAAGGGGCGATTTATAAGAAGATCGTCCGTCGGGGGATTACCTTGGTTTTCTTGGGATTGGTATATAACGGACTATTGTCGTTTGAATTTGACCACCTGCGTTGCGCAAGCGTGCTGGCGCGTATCGGGTTGGGATGGATGTTCGCGGCCTTGTTGTTTGTCCGTTTCGGTTGGAAAGCGCGTGCAGGGATAACGGTTCTTATCTTGGTTGGCTATTGGCTGGCGATGGCTTTTGTGCCTGTGCCGGACGCCGGTGGAGCGGGGCCATTCACGCTCGAGGGAAACTTGGTAGGGTATATTGACCGCCTGTTTCTTCCCGGACGTTTGCACGAGACTGTTTTTGATCCGGAGGGTTTATTCTCCACCGT
>OJNH01002522.1_pt1 | contig 12710 bp, 9 predicted proteins | sample 1597361 | NCBI WGS metagenome assembly OJNH01 (sample SAMEA2452136, study PRJEB22498) | human gut metagenome | biome: human feces; feature: human gut; material: feces | place: Australia | collected 2012
TGGCTTCGATGTGCTCTCCGTCCGTATTCACTGCCATGACTCCCATGACGAAGCTTGTCTTGGTGGCAAAATGCACGATCAGGAAGATCAGAATGACGATTCCCGTTGTCACGCCTATGGTAACCCACAGATAATAGTCTATAAAATACTGCCATTTTTCAGAAGGAGACAGTTGTTTCCATTGTTCTTTCTGCCGGATACGGTCTTCCTTTTCCAAATTGCTGTCTCCCTTCTGTTTCTCAAATCTTCCATCTGATAACCTCCTGCTTTTAGTACTATATCAGTCTTTAGTATATCAAACTAATTTAATCTTGTATAGCAGACTTTTTAATATGTTTTAGGTTTAATTTTGTTAAAAATAAACAGAAAAGCCCTGCCATGCACTTAAATTAACATGACAGAGCTTTGTCTTTTCTATTTGTTCGATCAGATAAGAAGGGGAAATGCTTTAGCGATCCATCTCCGCAATGCGTCCGGTGGACTTATGCTCCTTGATGATCCCCTGGATCTCCTTCAGGTCAGTGCACAGCAGGTCACCGGGGATAGTGTTCTTAAGTGCACTGATGGCATTACCGTATTCCAGTGCCCGCTGGTATTCACCGGGGTGTGCCAGCAGTCCATACAGGACACCGGAGATATAGGCATCACCGCTTCCAATACGGTCTACGACTTCGATATCGGTGTAAGGCGCTTCTTCATAATAGGTATCATCCTTGGCGCTGTAGATAATAGAACCGAAGGTATGACGCTTCGGGCTATGTACGATACGCTGTGTGGATGCCACGATGGAAATCGGATACTCCTCCGTGAAGCTCTTCATAATGCTCTTGGCATCGCCTTCCTTCAGGAAAGTCAGGCGTGCGGTGTCCTCGGAGCAGAAGAAGATATCTACATAAGGCAGAATGGATTCGATGCATTCCTTCGCCTCAGCACCGGTCCACAGATTGCCGCGGAAGTTCACATCGAAGGAGATGATGGCTCCCTGCGCCTTGAAACGCTTGATCATCTCAATGGCGGTTGCTCTCAGCTCGGGGCTCAGCGCCAGTGTAATGCCGCTGGTATGGAAGCAACGGGTATCGCTATACAGGCTGTCATCATAATCCGCAACACTCAGTTTATTGATAGAAGTATTCTTACGGTCATAGACGATACGGGGTTTTCTCGGATAAGCGCCATTCTCATAATAGTACACACCCAGTCTCGCATCCTTATCATCGTCGTATACCAGATAGTCATCGCTGACGCCGCAGAGACGTACACGGTTCTTAATATATACACCCAGGTCATTGGCCGGCAGCTTGGAGATAATACCGCAGCGCAATCCGAGCATTGCCGCACCGGTGATGGCATTCAGTTCTGCACCTCCGGCCTGCTTGCTGAAGCTGTCGCCTCTGGTGATACGCTCATTATCGGGCGGTGATAATCTCAGCATGATCTCTCCCAGGGAGAGCAGGTCAAATTCCTTTTTCTCAGTCAGTTCCATAATATAAACTCCCATCTGCATTTTTGCCAAATGCTGTATCGGAATCTCTCCGGTGTTCCTCACAGTGTGCCATTGAAACCCCTTACATTTTCTCTTTACATTTGTACTATAACACAAACATATGGCGTCGGTAAAGGTGCCAGACATAAATTAAAAATTTAACGAAAATACTGAATTTGCCGTCAATATCTGCTATAATCAATCTGTATTATCATTCTAAGAATTGAGGTATTTTTATGCATTCAAAATTTCTTTCCGATAGTAACACTTTTTACAGACGTTATTGTCCGGTTCTGATTCTGTTACTGGGAGCACTTCTGCGTCTGTTATACCTGTCCCGGGTGCCCGGTGGCCTACATCAGGATGAGGCTTTTGTCCTGCTGAACTCCTATGACCTTTTACACGAAGGCCGGGATTCCGCAGGCTATGCATTCCCCATCTATATGTCCAGCTGGGGAGACGGGCAGAGTGCCATGTACTCCTGGCTTCTCACTCCTCTCCTACTGTTGAACAAAGGGATTCCCACTACTTTTCTCGGAAGGCTTCCTCAGGCACTGGTAGGTATTCTAACGCTTTGGTGCGTCTATTGTCTGGTAAAGGAAATGTTCGGCCACACTGCGGGTCTCTGGACCTTATTCGCCTTAAGCGTCTGTCCCTGGCACATCATGGCCTGTCGTTGGGCATTGGATGCCAATATGGCCCCCGGTTTTCTCATGTTTGGTCTGTACTTTTTCGTACGGGGCATGAATGACAACCGTTATCTGTTGCTCGCGGCACTTTTTTACGGTCTCTCCCTCTATTGCTACGCAGTGATCTGGCCGATGCTTCCCATCCTGCTGGCTCTGCAGGTATGTTACGGGATCCGCTATCATAAAATCCATTGCAACCGTTACAGCGTTCTGTCTGTTCTGCTCCTGTTTGTCCTGGCATTACCGTTGCTTTTATTTGTCCTGGTCAATCAGGGACTGTTGCCGGAGATCGCCTTACCCTGGATCACTATTCCCAAAACACAGGGGTATCGCGGCGGAGAGATTGCTTTTTCCCTAAGTTCTGTTTATGCGAATTTCAAAAACACAGCGCATTTATTGTTATTGCAGGATACCGGAAGTCCCTATGACTTTCTGCCGCCCTGGGGTTTATTTTACGACATTGGCCGCCTTTTCATCCTGATTGGAATCGTCTGTATGCTGTACCGGCTGATTCGTTCTGTGCGGCAGCATGTGTTTTGCTGGGAATTCTTCCTGTTTGCCCAGCTGATGGGAGGTGGAATCACCTCGCTGCTGGTCACCGCCAGGATGCATCAGATCAATGATCTCTATATCCCGCTTGTCTTATGCGAGGCATATGGTATCTGGAAATGTTCCTGCTTCCTGAAGGGGAAGTCTCAATCTCTCGGCAGGATTTTTACAGGCTGCACCACTGCATTCTTCCTCATCTGTCTGGTTCTGTTCCAAAAGGACTATTACACCAAGTATGCGGAAACTACAAACGCTTATTTTTCCCAAGGTGTAGAAGACTGTGTTGCGTATTCGATGAAACAGTGCAAGACGCTTGGCCTGACTACGATCAGCGCGGAAAAGGCAACGCAATGGCCCAGACTGCTTCTGTATACACAAACATTGCCTTCCCAGTACCTGGCTACCGTTACCTATGATGTTGCCCCGGCTCCGGCCGCCTTTACCACCGCTGACGGAATCCGGGTCAATACGCGCATCAATTACGATACCATATCCACTGACAGTATTTATATTATTTACTACACAGAGGCCGATCTGTTCAAAGACAGCTTCACCCTGACACCTTTTTATGACTGGTATGTTGCTGTCCCTAAATAGCCTCCATGTAATCAAAATAGTCATCTTCGCTGGCAAATAAGATATATTCGTTCTCCACATATCCCATGTATCCGCTGGCTGTTACATATCCCTTCATAGTAAAATACCTCCTTATCAGAAGCCTTTTGTTTGCTGTTCTGATAAGAAGGTATCTCTTTTAATGTCCCATAAAATTCTCTTAATTTTCCTGAGCCGGCAATTTTTCCAGCACCAGTTCTTTCATTTCTTCCAATAATTCCTCGGTTTTCCCCATCAGGAGTTCCGCATCGGTCTCTACCAGTCCCGTTTTTTTGTATTTATAGGTAAAAAACGGATTGCCGTATGCGGTGAAGCTCATTTCCTCTCCATGCTTTTTCAGAAACGCGGGGATCTTCAGTGGGTCTATGGCTGCATCCGGTCGGAAATTAAAGGTGATCCGGCCGTTTTTGCCCTTGATCTCCGTCATATCCAGTGCGTGTGCCGCCATGCGGATCAGTGCGATCCGCAGCAGATTATCCACTGCCTTGGGGATATTGCCAAACCGGTCTAACAGCTCATCCTTCATCTCATCCCGCTCTTTCAGCGTCTCAATGCCGGCGATGCGCTTATAAATATCCAGTTTCTGCGTTTCATTCACAATATATTCCGCCGGAATATATGCATCCACATCCAGGTCGATCACCGTGGTGAAATCCACCGTCGTATGGATTCCCTTCAGATTCTGCACCGCCTCATTCAACATTTTGCAGTAGAGGTCGTATCCTACGGCTTCCATGTGGCCATGTTGGCTCATCCCCAGCAGATTCCCGGCTCCACGGATCTCCAGGTCCCGCATGGCAATTTTGAAACCGCTGCCCAGATCTGTGAATTCCTTGATCGCCGCCAGCCGTTTCTCCGCTACTTCCTTTAACATTTTGTCCCGCTTGTACATCAGAAACGCATAGGCATTCCGGTTGGAGCGTCCCACGCGGCCTCTGAGCTGGTACAACTGGGACAGCCCCAGATTATCCGAGTCATGAATGATCATGGTGTTTACATTAGAGATATCCAGCCCGGTCTCTATAATAGTAGTGGACACCAGCACATCGATCTCTCCGTTGATGAAATCAAACATGATCCGTTCCAGTTCATGCTCCTTCATCTGTCCATGGGCATAGGCCACATTTGCTTCCGGCACCAGTTTCGCGATCTGTGCCGCAATATCCGCAATATTATTCACACGGTTATAGACATAGTAGACCTGTCCGCCCCGGGCCATCTCCCGGACAATAGCCTCTCTGACCAGTTCGTCGTTGTATTCGCAGACAAAAGTCTGAATCGGCAGCCTGTCGTTGGGAGCCTCCTCCAGCACGCTCATATCCCGGATACCGATGAGGCTCATGTGCAGGGTACGGGGAATCGGTGTTGCCGTCAGGGTCAGCACATCCACGTTCTCTTTTAGTTTCTTGATCTTCTCCTTATGAGCCACGCCAAAACGCTGCTCCTCATCGATGATCAAAAGCCCCAGATCCTTGAACTTCACATCCGCCGACAATACTCTGTGAGTACCAATGACGATATCCACCATTCCCTTTTCCAGATCTTTTACTGTCTTTTTGATCTCCGAAGATGTGCGAAACCGGCTCATCAGGGCAATATTGACCGGGAAATCCTTCATTCGCTGCACAAAAGTGTTGTAATGCTGCTGTGCTAAAATGGTGGTAGGCACCAGATATACCACCTGTTTGCCCTCCTGTACTGCTTTGAAGGCAGCGCGGATCGCGATCTCTGTCTTACCATATCCCACATCTCCGCAGATCAGACGATCCATGATCCGATGGCTTTCCATGTCGGCCTTGGTGTCCGCGATAGCACTCAGCTGATCCTCCGTCTCCTCGAAAGGAAACATTTCCTCAAACTCCCGCTGCCATACCGTGTCTTTTCCAAAGGCATAGCCCTCACTCTGCTGGCGCACCGCATACAGCTCCACGAGATCCTTTGCCACGGCGCTGACCGCACTGCGGACCTTGGTCTTGGTATGTTCCCATTCTTTGCCACCCAGCTTATTCAGCTTCGGCTTCTTCGCCGCATCCGCAGAGGCATATTTCTGGATTACATCCAGTCCGGTGGCGAGAATGTACAGATTGCCGCCGTCCCGGTACTCGATCTTCAGGTAGTCCTTGACAATGTTTTCCACCTCTACCTTCTCGATGCCTTTGTATATCCCCAGTCCATGAGTCTCATGCACCACATAATCACCGATCTTCAGGTCATTGAAATCGTTGATCTTCTGCCCCTGGTAGAGTTTTTTCTTTTTCTTCTTACGTTTCTCCGACCCGAAAATATCACTCTCGGACAGCACTACGAATTTCAGCCATGGGTATTCGAATCCTTTATTTACATGACCGTAATAGGTCAGGATCTCTCCGGGCTGTACTTCCCGCATGGGGTCTTCCGTATATACTGCCGTGAGTCCCGCACCGCCGTCTTCCGCATTCCGCAGATCCTCTGCCAGACGTCTTGCGCGAGTACGGGAGCCGGACAGTAACAGCACCCGATATCCGCTTTTTTTATATTTTTTCAGATCTTTTACCAGGGATTCAAAGCTGTTGTTATAGGGGGCAATGTTGCGGGCTGCAATATCCACATGTTTTTCCGTCCGGAAATAGCCGTACTTGGTCTCCATGGTAGCCAGTGTCACCACGGCATTTTTCTCCAATGTGGCCGCCACCTGCTCTCCGCTGTAGAGAATATTCATCTGTCCCGGTAGCACATAGCCTTTTCTCGCACGCTGCTCCATGCTCTCCCGAAATTCCAGTTCTATAGCATCAGCCTGCTCTTTCACCCGCGCCGGTTCATCAATATAGAAGACCAGAGATCGTCCCGCCATATCCGCCAGCAGCTCCGGCATAGTCACCGTATTTTCATAAAAATATCGGATATATCCTTCCAGGTTCGCTTTGCTCTGGAATTCCAACAGCTGTTCCTTCAACTCGCTTACCTGGGTGGCGATCCTGTGGGCTTCCTCCGGCTGGTGGGCATCCCGGAAAATTTTCTCCTGTTTGGCGGCTTCCTTCTCCAGTCTGGCGATTCCCTTGCGAATCTGCTCCTCAGACAGCACGAACTCCGTCGCCGGGTAGACCGTGATACTCTCCAGCTTCTCAATGGAACGCTGGCTTAAGATATCGAAGCTGCGGATGGATTCCACTTCATCCCCCCACAGTTCGATACGGTAGGGATTCTCCTCCGTCAGGTCAAAAATATCCACAATACCGCCACGCACGGAGAATTGCCCTGGGCTTTCCACCTGATAGGCTTTCTCGTATCCCATAGCTACCAGCCGGGATGCCAGTTTACTCTCGTCCAGACTACCGCCCCGCTCGGTGTGGATGATGTCCTTCTCCTCCCACAGCACCTGGGGTGTCATCAGTGCCGCATAGGTGGTGACGATGGTGACAGGCTTGCCCTCCACGACTCTGCGCAAGGTCTTGATCCTCTCCTGTACCAGCTGATTACCGTGAATATCTGCCTGGAAAAAGATCAGGTCCTTCGCCGGATACAGCATGACATTTCTGTCATAAAAGCGGTATTCCTCGTAGATCTCCTTGGCTTTTAAGTCATTATAAGTAACGATGACCTTGTATTTCAGGCCATCGCTGAGTCCGTAGATCATATGAAGTTTCTGTGAGTCCACGCATCCGGACAGGGCAACCGTTCCCTTTCCCTGTCTGACGATCTTACGGACCTCATCATATTCCGCCAGTTCTTTCAATGGCGCAAGTAGTGCCTGCATTTTTTCACGCTTTCTTACTGTTAAAATGGTTCATGGCAGCATCCGCGCTCTCGGTGATGATCATACGGATCGCTTCTGCGGCGGTCTTCGTAGCATCATCCATAACCTTACGTTCTTCCACCGGGAAATGTCCCAATACATAATCTGCCAGATCATAATTCTTCGGTTTCTCACCTACGCCCATGCGGACACGGGTAAAAGTATCATGCCCTAACATCTTGATGATATTCTTGAGTCCATTATGTCCGCCGGCGCTGCCCTTTTTGCGGATGCGGATCTGTCCCACATCCAGGCTGATATCATCGGAGATCACGATCAGCTCCGAGGTATCGTCCACCTTATAATAATCCACGATCTCACGGATGCTCTCTCCGCTTAAGTTCATGAAGGTCTGGGGCTTCGCCAGGATCACCTTCTGCCCTGCCACGTAGCCTTTGCCGATCAACGCCTTGTGTTTACTCTCCATGACAGCAATATTTTCTTCCTCTGCTAATCTGTCTATGACATCAAAACCGATATTATGTCTCGTATTTTCATATTCTTTGCCGGGATTCCCCAGCCCTGCGATAATATACATATACTTCTCCTTACTTTCTTGCAATCAATGCGTTATCTTATATTTTCGCATTTTTACGCAGAAAATGCAACTATTGGATATTTTGACACAGGGCTTGACTTTTCCCAGATTATTGTTATACTAAAACAGTTGTACAGCCCATAAAAACAAGGTCTTACAGGGCTCGCCGATTCCCGGCGTAAAATGAATCGAGTGTTCGTGACCTTCCACTCGTAAAACAAAACTAAAGGAGAAAACAAATGAACAAAAAAGTACTGTACCTCGTACACGGAGCGGTGATCGCTGCTCTCTATGTTGTGCTGACCATGTTAGCCAACGCTCTGGGACTGGCTAATTATGCCATTCAGGTCCGCTTCTCGGAAGCCCTGACGATTCTTCCCGTATTTACCCCTGCTGCCATACCGGGACTTTTCCTGGGATGTATCATCAGCAATACCATGACCGGCTGCATGCTGCTTGACATTATCTTCGGCAGCCTGGCAACGCTGATCGGTGCATTTGGCACTTATCTGCTGCGTGATAAGAACAAATGGCTGGCTCCTCTGCCTCCCATCATCGCCAACACCATCATCGTTCCTTTCGTGCTGGCTTATGTGTATCATTTAGAGGGTGGCATTCCTTATTTCATGCTGACCGTAGGCATCGGGGAAGTGATCTCCTGCGGCATCCTGGGCATGCTGCTTCGCACCGTGCTGCAGAAATATCGCAAATACATTTTTGACGTACAGAAATAAGCAATTTAATTCTCTGTTCTCATGTACGTGATGAAATGATTGCCATTCTCAGCAAACCACGCTGTGGCATCATTCATTCCCTTCTTATACAGCTTGCCGGTGGCAGGTTCCATAATGACCACATTGAATTCATTAAATCCTGTCACCAGCACTGCTTCCCCGTCCTCCAGGATCGCCAGTACCGGGATATCCTGATTCACATAATACAGCACCGCATCCAGCGTACAGCCGCTTAAATCCAGCACCTGTACTCCCGTCATATTTTCCGACAGGATCGTAGTGGCAGTCTTGCCCTGCGCCAGATCGTACTCGGTGTTACGGGTAATTCCGGCATGTCTGAGAATGTTATCCAGGCATACGGCCAGGCTGTTCTTCTGCTCCGTGACGCTCTCTTCCTTGATGGCCATGATCTGATTCCTGCTGACACGGTTTCCTTTGAGCCATACCGTAACTCCGCGGTCATTGGTCACTATGCCGGACGTGTCATAGGCTTCCTTCACCGCCGTGCTCGGAGCACTGTAGATACCGCATACGCCATACGCATTGCAAACATAATACCGGGGCACTTCACTGACCGCATCCAGTTCCAGCTCTCTGCCGCCCTCGAATACAACCTCCTTGGGGTTCAGCACCTTGATGGTCTTCGCATCAATGGAAGATTTCGTCTGAATCTGCACATAGCGCTCATAAATATCGATATTTGCCGTGACCACTTTATTCTGTCCGGCTTCTTCTTCCACATTGTTCATGATCTGGTCATCCAGGATCTCCTGGTAGCTGCCGTTCTCCGTCCGCTGCAGGCGGGACAGTGTGATCTGGTTGCTCTCGATCGTACATCCCACGACATAGATTCCTTCCTGCCCGTATTCTTTCAGGCTGGCACCGGAAGAATTACTGATACATACCTTATACATAGGATAGAAGATCTGTCCGGAATTCTCCGTGCGGATATCGCTCTCCCTTGCCACTCCGTAGATGATGTCCTCTCCCATAAAGCCAAGAGGACGAATGGCATCCCCATCCTCAGCCCGGATCACGGTCTGTTCTCCGGTATTCAGGTTCCGCACATTCAGCTGATTACTGTGATTGATATCGTCCCCTTCCTGCCATACGATGATCTCATGATTCTCCGATACCTGAAGACTGTCATCCTGCCGGATGCTTACCAGCTGCTCTGCGCTTCGGTTCTCCAGATCCACATCATAGACACCGTTTTCGAGGAAAAAGTACAGATGCTCCTGCCTGTTCCGGTACAAAAGCTGGCCCATCTCGTCTTTCAGCACTGCATAACTCTTGGAATATGGAATATAGACCTCTTCCTCGATGGTGTTCAGCGAATTGTCGTAACTTAAGATCTGAATGCCGGTCTCGCCCTCATGTCTTCCGCGGTTCATGTAGCCGTATACGGCAAATTTTACATTGCCGCCCTCGTCCACATCGAGGATCTTGATACCGTGATGGTCATACAGCGTACGACAGTCCGCATTGTCCTTGTCATAGAAAGAGAAGATCACCGTGAGCCCATTGGTCACCGCGTTATAGCAAAGCAGCTGTCCCCTATCGGAAAATACCACGGTATTTCCATCGGTGCTCTCCATCATGTCCACATTTTCATCCGTGATCCCCAGGAGAATCTTATCATTGGCATACATCCGCCCGGTATCCGGGATCTGCGTCATGGTCCGCTCATAATCCAGCAGATACATTCTCTCCGAGGTATATCTGACGCGATAGTATTCTTCCACGCTATAATATATCTTATTTTTCCCCTCACCGGTAGACACTACAAAATCCATCAGCAGGGAAGCAATGTTCCCATTCACCTGTACCAGGCGCAGGGAAGCTGCTCCCTCCTGGGCAGGCTCCAGGTTCCCCCAGGTAATCTGTTGGAAATTGCTGTGGATGTTCACTTTGTGAAAAGTACCGTTATCCGTCAGTTTCGAATTCGGTTCCAGGTATTTAGTCAGTTCCTTTGCCGCTTCTTTGTCATACAGTTTCCCATGGAAATCCGATGCGAACTCCAGGATCTCTGCGATATGCAGGTCGTCGTTCCACAGAATCGTCGTATAATAGTAGACCTTCTGTTCCCCTTCCAATTCCAGGATCAGGGTCAGGCTGTACTGTGTATTGGTATCGATCAGGTCTTTTAAAGTCAGCGTGACCGGAAAGCTTTTACCTCCCGCCTTCCATCCGGTGACTTCTCCGTTCTCTATAAGTCGGGAACCGTCAATGCTGCGGACTTCCATGGAAATTCCCGTGATTTCTCTGCCATAGGTATCCACGGTAAAATTTGCCTGTCTGCCCGCACCCAGCATAGTCACGGTATCTTTCTGGTATGCGACATCCATTTCCACTGTGTTGCCATGCAGCTCGTTGCATGCCACACCGCCGCTCTCCATGGTGATCACGGGAAGTGTCGCCGGAGCCATTTCCATGGTCATGTTATTATGTCCCTGATTCATAATGCCGCCGATGATAAACGCTGATGCTATAAACACCACAACGCACACGGCAATTTTAATAATCGTTTTCTTCATTCTTGCTTCTTCACTCATTTATTATTCAGCAGTTTGTCCAGTGTCGGCATCACATGCAGCAGTTCCTCCACAGTACGGATATCCGTACTGTGCTTCGGGCGCATGCTGCCCTTTTTCACCGCACGGATCAACAGATTCTTCGGAGTATGTTCCATGTCGATGAATTCCAGTATCTGTGTCTCGTACCCCTGCTGTTCCAGGAGATTCGCTCTGAGGGCATCTGTAAGCAGTGCCGCGATACGTTCCTTGATGATCCCATATTTCAATACCGGCTTCAGAGAATCACACTTAATCTGTCTGTTCAGTTCGTGCTGACAGCAGGGTACCGCCAGGATAACTCTGGCTCCCCATTTTACCGCTTTGTCCAGGGCATAATCCGTTGCCAGGTCACAGGCATGCAGTGTCACCACCATATCAGCCACATCCGTTCCCTCATAGGTGCTGATGTCTCCCCGTTCAAATTTTAATCTGTCATAGCCCAGCTTCTCCGCCAGTTCATTGCAATGTTTGATCACATCAGTCTTCAGATCCAGTCCGGTCACCTGAATATCTCTATGCTGTAATTCGTGCAGATAGTAATACATGGCAAAAGTAAGATAAGATTTGCCGTAGCCGAAATCAATGATCCGGATCGTCCGGTCTGTCGGCAGTTCATTGATCACATCCTCGATGAATTCCAGATAGCGGTTGATCTGGCGGAACTTATCGAATCTCGCCTTCGTCACACGACCGTCCGGCGTCTGCACACCCAGTCCCACCAGAAAATCCACAGGCTTTCCTTCCTCTAAGATATAATGCTTGGTACGGTTATGCGAAAGTACCTGCAGATCCTCCTGTTCGGGAGCGGTACTTTTCCCCGCTTTTGATGCACCGTTATTTTTCACCTTCAGAGTCAGCTTTCCTTTTTTACTGACTAACGCCGTAGCCTGTAAGCTTTTTGCCGTAAATTCTCCCTGCCGGAACTGTTCCTGCAATGCGGCACAGATTCCGTCCGTCATCTGCGCCGCTGTATAATTCTCATGAAATACCTGCGTTCCTTTGTATCTCGTCTCCTGAAACAATAATTCGTCCCGGATCAATACCGGTCGGATCTTTACTTTCTGTATCTGTTCCGGATTACGACTGTTGCTTAGAATGATCTGTTGCAGATCTTTATTCAAAATTTTCTGTAAAAGTATTCTCAATTCTTCCATAGTTTATCCTGCTTCCATACGCTTCATGCCTGATGAATTCACAGTGTTCATTGTAACATAAATGCTTCCTCTTTGCTATAAAAATGCAATCATTCCGCGTTTTCCGCCGTGTCTTCTCTTGTAGATCTCATCACACACCAGTACCTGGATCAGATCTCCGGAGACTTTTCCCGATTCCCGCTCCAGGATCTTACCAATGGTATCAGCGATCCGGTAGAGGCTGAAGCGGTCCGGATATTCGTCATAGATCATACTTCCTTCGTAATCGTATTTGTCCAATATTTCCGCAATCCTGCGCTGACAGCGTCTGACTTCTCCGGGATAGGTCTGCTGCAGATATTCCAAGTCATTTAATATTTCTTTTTCATCCATTCTTCCGGGATATCCGGGCAATGTCATAAAAAACGGTCTTGCTACCATTTTAAAATGCCTCATGCTTTTTTATAGCATATGCATTTTCTCTCTATAAAGTGAAAAACAGGTGCTGCGAAAATTATCGCAACACCTGAATTCTCGCCATTGCTCTCTGCAATGCCGTCTCTGCTCTGGCAATATCCGTCTCCGGCGTCTTGCTGCGCAGTCTCTCTTCCGCACGGTGCA
>OJNH01002530.1_pt1 | contig 12681 bp, 12 predicted proteins | sample 1597361 | NCBI WGS metagenome assembly OJNH01 (sample SAMEA2452136, study PRJEB22498) | human gut metagenome | biome: human feces; feature: human gut; material: feces | place: Australia | collected 2012
AGACATTTAATTTCTTATGAAATTAAGTGTCATTTTTTTATTACAATAATCATAATGATTAAGAGTAGTAAAATGATAGAAATATATCTAAGGACTTTTATTTGAAAAGTTCTTTTTTTCATTTTTATCAAACCTCCTCTCTTAAAAGATTAGAGGTAGACACTCAAACAACTAAATGTTCCAAACATATTATCTCATAGTTAACAGCATAAAACAAGCAAATTAAATTAAAAAAGAAGTAATTTTTTTACTTCTCACTTACTACATTAGTACCATTTACATTATTATAATTTTCTGCACTTTTATTTATTAATAAATTAACAACTAGAAATGTTAAAACCATAAATAATAAAATTAATAATGTATCTAAAACAAATTTTTTTAAACTAAACTTTTTATTTTTCTTTTGTAATTTCTTTTTATTATCATTTACTATATTAATTATTTTTTCATCAAATAATACTCCACAATGTGGACATATAGCAGCATCTTTTGATATTAAACCTGAACATTCTGGGCATGATACTGTATCAAAATTTACATCTACTTTTTTCTTTTTTTCTATATATACTTCTATATGTTGTTCTGTTTCTTCTAAAGTACCTATTATTTTATTATCAGAAAAAACTGGATTAACTATTTTTAACATAAAAATATTTTTATCAGCATTTTTTACATTTTTAATTGTCTTTATTTCTTTAACATTATTATCAGGCTTAAATAACTTAATTACTTTCTTAACAAATACAATTAATAAACCAATAAATAATGATATTAATCCTATAATTAAATACATCTTTAAAGTATTTTGTATACTTTCAGTAACAAATGTATTCTTTAATTTTATTTTTACTGCAGTTACAAAATATAAGACAAAAGAACTAATTGATACCGCAAATGGTAACCATAATAAATAATTTAATATTTTTTTCATATAAATCCCCTTCTTTTGGCTTAGTATTCTATCAGAAAATTTTGAATCAGTCAAATTTTTTAAGAAAAAAATACCTATTTGGTATTTTTAGTATTTATTAGGAATAATTCAAACAATTGTCTATGCTTTTTAGCAACTACTTCTAATATAACCCCTATTGTAAACATTATAAGAGAAACCATTAACATAAATCCTGAGAATATTAACGTTGGGAATCTTTCTACTAAACCTGTTTTAAAATAATCGTGGAATACTGGAATACCAAATATTACAGATATTATAAAAAATAATAAACTTATAAGTCCAAAGAAAATCATTGGTTTATATTCTTTAAATAATCTTGCGATTGTTTTTAAAACTTTAAAACCATCACTATATGTATTAAGTTTAGATACTGATCCTTCTGGTCTATCTCTATACTCAACTGGTATTTCTTCTATATACATATTTTTATCAAGCGCATGAATAGTCATTTCATTTTCTATTTCAAAACCTTTTGATAGTACTGGAAATGTTTTTACAAACTCATAACTAAACGCTCTATAACCTGTCATTATATCATTTATATGACCTTTAAATAATGAATTAATAAGCCATCTAACAAGTCTATTTCCTACATTATGAAATGGTCTTTTATTTTCTGTAAAATATGTTGATGATAATCTATCACCTACTACCATATCTGCACCTTTATTTAAAACAAGATCACACATTTCTCTAGCATTTTCCTTAGGATATGTATCATCACCATCAATCATAAGATAACAATCAGCATTTATATCTTTAAACATACTTCTAATTACATTACCTTTTCCTTGACGATATTCATACTTTACAATTGCTCCTGCTTTTCTTGCTATTTCATCAGTTCCATCACTACTATTATTATCATAAACATAAATATCTGCTTCTGGCAACACTTCTTTATAATCTTTTACTACTTTTTCAATTGTTTTTGATTCATTATAACATGGAATAAGTACTGCTATTTTTTTACTATCTTTTTTCATATATACTTCCTACCTTTTTTCTAAAAATAATTTTCTTGTTATAAAATTATAACACATTACTACTATTGTTGCGACTATTTTTGAAATCATATAATATATTCCAAATTCTTTATCCATAATCCACATAATAAGTTCGTTTATTCCAAGGCCAACTATGCTCAATAAAATAAATACCACAAGTTCTTTAGTTTTACTATTTTTTTCCTTATCAACATCAAATACCCATTTTACACTTGCTATATAATTAAATATAACCGATACAGTAAATGATATTGCTGCAGATATTAATGATGGAATTTTAAATACTTCTGTTAAGAATACCATTATTCCATAATCTATTAGAAAAGCAATTCCACCTACTAACCCAAATTTTATTAATTGACTAAATAATTTTTTCATAATCTACCTCACTTATTTAAGTGTATCATAAATAAAATAAGAAAAAAATACCTAAATGGTATTATTTATTTCTTGCGTCGAATTTTTTTCTTTCTTCAGTATTAAGAATTCTCTTTCTCATTCTAAAGCTTACTGGTGTTACTTCAACTAGTTCATCAGTATTTATATATTCTAGAGCATATTCTAGAGTTATAGGTCTTGTTTTCTTAAGTACTACAGTATGATCTTTACCTGCACTTCTTGTATTTGTTAAGTTTTTACCTTTAACAACATTTACTGCAAGGTCATTTTCTCTATTATTTTCACCAACTATCATACCTTCATATACATCTACACCTGGTTCAACAAACATAACTCCTCTGTCTTCTAATGCACCAAGTGCATAAGCAGTTGTTTTACCATTTTCCATAGAAACTAAGACACCTAAACTTCTTTCACCAACTTCAGCATCTGCTTTTGGTAAATATTCTCTAAATGTATGATTAAGTATTCCATAACCTTTTGTCATTGTCATAAAATCTGTTGTAAATCCAATTAAACCTCTTGATGGAACTATATAATTTAATTTAACTAATCCTGGTAAATTAGTCATGTTTTCCATTGTTCCACCTCTTTTACCTAAGGCTTCAATAACTGGTCCAACATTTTCTTCTGGTACTTCTATTTGTACATCTTCATATGGTTCACAAATTTTACCATCAACTTCTCTTAAAATTACTTCTGGTTTTGATACTTGAAGTTCATATCCTTCTCTTCTCATATTTTCAATTAATATAGATAAATGAAGTTCTCCTCTACCAGATACAATCCAGCTTTCTGAATCATTTGGTTCAATTTTTAATGATACATCACTTTCAGATTGTTTTCTAAGTCTTTCTTCTATTTTAGAAGCAGTTACAAATTTACCTTCTTTACCTGCGAATGGTGATGAATTAACTCCAAAAGTCATTTGAAGTGTTGGTTCATCTATTCTTAAATGTGGAAGTGCTTCTTCTTTACCTTCACTGCATATTGTTTCTCCAACTTCTAAATCTGGAAGACCAGCGATAGCAACTATATCTCCTGCTTTTGCTTCTTGTACTTCTATTCTCTTAAGTCCTAAATAACCATATATTTTTTGTATTCTAAACTTTTTAATACTTCCATCTAATCTAACACATGATACCATTTCATTTAATTTCATTGTTCCACGTGCTATTCTACCTACACCAATTCTACCTACATAATCATTATAATCTAATAACGCTGGTTGGAATTGAAGTGGACTTTCACTATCCATACATGGTTCTGGTACTTCATTTATAATTAAATTAAATATGTTATCCATTGTTTTTTCTTGTGTACTTACATCAGGATCCATACTAGATGTTCCATTAATTGCGGATGTATATACAACTGGGAATTCTAATTGATCTTCATTAGCATCAAGTTCTATTAATAATTCTAATATTTCATCAATAACTTCTGCAGGTCTAGCAGCTGGTTTATCTATTTTATTTACAACAACTATTGGTTTTAAACCTGCTTCCATTGCTTTTTTAAGTACGAACTTAGTTTGTGGCATAACACCTTCATAAGCATCTACTACTAAAAGTACACCATCAACCATATGCATAATTCTTTCTACTTCACCACCAAAGTCAGCGTGACCTGGAGTATCTAGAATATTAATTCTATAATCTTTATAGTTGATTGCAGTTGGTTTAGCAAGTATAGTTATTCCTCTTTCTCTTTCAATATCATTTGAGTCCATTGCTCTTTCATTTACTTCTTCATTATCTCTAAATGTACCAGATTGTTTTAATAATTGATCTACAAGCGTTGTTTTACCATGGTCAACGTGCGCAATTATTGCTATGTTTCTTATTTTCATTTTACTTCACTCCTCGTTTTTAACCTCTGATATTATATCATATTTTTTTGAAAATACAAATATCTTTATAAGTTATATAAATAAATTTGTCATAACTGTTACATTTTTTATAGATTTTTTTATAAAAATAGATATAATAATATACAAATTATTGATCAGGTGATTTTTATGATTAAAGAAAATTTTTTAGATAAATCATTTATAGATGAAGTTATATTTTTAGAATACATAAAAGCTGAAATTAAAAAAAGAGGTTTAGAAAATATCATTAAAAGAGTTAATTTTGATAAAGATGGCATTAATGAATATAATATGCAAAAAGAATGTATAACAATTAATTTAAATGATATTTTATATAAAAGTGATAATAATATTGAAAATATGATTACAAGAAAAGAACAAAAAACAGGTATCATTAATGATCAAAATAACGTTAATATTTATAATTTATATATAATTAATCATGAATTAGAACATGTAAGTCAAGCTAAAATTATATCAGAATCAAAAGATGATACTGATTATTTAAAATTAAGGTATGCATTACTTTTAAAAACTTTATTATTGATAGATAATATTTTTACTTTTAAAAACAGAGAAACTTATGATAAATACCACGATTTCTTCTTTTCTGAATATGATGCAGATATTAATTCATTTATCAATACTTTAAATTTTATAAATGGACTTAATATAGATGAGATAAACGCTAATATTGAAAAATTTAATATGTTAATTGCTCAAACAATATTAAGGAGATATAAAAATGTGCATAATAAAAGAAAATTTTCGACTCCATATGAAAATTTTCTAGATTTGTATAACTATATAAATAGAAATTTAAAAATCAGTGCTAGCCTCACTAAATATATTGATGAATTTAAAGAATTTTCTATTCCATCTTCACAAATAGAAAGATTAAAATTAGGATTAGATTTTGATTTTTATACCTATGAATATTTAACATTAGTTTCTAAAAAGAAACATAAAACGTTAAATTTATTTAATGATATTATGAATCTTTAATTATTAATTCTATGATGAACCTCATTCGTGTAATCATTTATATTAGAAAATGTATATCCCATATCTAAAGCATCTTTTATAATGCTATCTAAAGCATCTTTAGTAGAAACTTTTATATCGTGCATTAAAACCATATTAGTACTGTAATTGTGGTTTTTTAATGCACTAATTACATTATTATATACACCCTCTTTATCTGCTCCAGCAGCATCTTCAGAATCTATATTCCAGTCATAATACTTATATCCATCTTCTGTTACTTTTTGAGTAAGCCTTGTCATAATACCTTTATTAAATCTACTTATTGTATTACTAGATCCACCAGGGAAACGAATATACTTACTTTTATAACCAGTTAATTCTTCTACTTTAGCGCTAATAGAATTTAAATCATTAAAATAATTTTCTTCTGATGAATAAACTATATTGTATCTATGTGTACACGTATGAAGTCCTAATGTATGACCTTTTTCAATTATCTTTTTAGCATATTTATCTAAACTACCAGAACATGTAACAAAAAATGTTGCTTTTACATTATATTTATCAAGTGTATTTAATATATCCTCTGTATAAATTGATGGCCCATCATCAAATGTTAAATAAATAACTTTACCTGTTACTTTTTTAGTATAATTTTGGTTTTCTTTTTTTATTTCTTCCTCTTTCTTATTTATTATTTTCTCTAAAGATTCTTTTTTTTCTAAATTTTCTCTTGAAGTAGTTTCTAATTCTTCTTTTCTTTTTTCTTCTTTCTTTATATCACTCACTAATTTTTCATTTTCTTTAAATAAATTATCATATTTTAATTTTACTTTATTATAAGAATTAATTTTATCACTATAAATCTTTATAAAATAAATAGTTACAAAAATAACTAATAAATATAAAATAGACAATAAAACGGTTATTAATACTTTTTTAATTTTCATATGACTTTACCTTTTCTTCTAAATCCTTAATATAACTAGACATATTTTCTTCTGATTTCTTTTTATTATCATTTTGTTTAATTAATTCTTCTAATTTTCTTGAATTATTATCTATTTCCTTTTTTATCCCGGCACTCTTTCTTGAAAGATTTACTTTTGATGTTTCATATCTTTTTGATGAAAAAATAGTAAATAATATTATTAAAATACTTACAAAAACAAAAACTATTGATAAAATTAATACTACCCTCTTTTTCACGTTTACACCTCTTGTAATTATATTATCACAAATATAAATAATTTTAAATTATATTTCATATTAATTATTTTTTTTGATATAATTATTATAGTTATTATAGTAGAAGGAGGTAAACATAATAATAAGCGCCAGACCATTAAATTGGTGACGAGGATTGATAGTTATCGAAATTTCGGCGGATTCTATCACGGATAAGATTTTATTCGTTAGATATATAACAAAAAATAAAATTAAGATTATAACAAAATATATATCACAAATAAAAAAAGAAAGTGAGACAATAAAAAATGTGTGGAATTGTTGGATATATAGGAAAGAATAAAAAGGCAAAAGATGTCGTTATAAAAGGTCTTGAAAGACTTGAATATAGGGGTTATGATTCATCTGGTATTGCATATGTAAATGATAATGAAGTTGTTATGCAAAAAGAAAAAGGCAGAATTAAGAATTTAAAAGATGAAATAAATTTTAATGAGAAAAGTAATATTGCTATTGGACATACTAGATGGGCAACTCATGGTGAACCTAATAAAAAGAATTCTCATCCACATAAAAGTGGAAAAATTACTATCGTTCATAATGGAATAATAGAAAATTATATAGAACTTAGAAAAAAATTAGAAAGTTTAGGATATGAATTTAAATCTGATACTGATACAGAAACTGCTTCTGCTCTTTTAGATTATTTATATAAAGAAACAGGAAATATGGTAGATGCAATTAAAAGATTTAAAGAAGAAGCAAAAGGATCATATGCTCTTGGAGTTATATGTGATGATGAACTTGACAAATTATATGCAGTTAAGAAAAATAGTCCTTTAATTATAGGTACAGGAAATGATGAAAATTATATAGCATCTGATGTACCTGCTATACTTGATTTTACAAATAAGTATATTGTTCTTGAAGATGGTGAGTTTGCCGCTCTAGAAAGTAACAATATAGATGTATATGATAAAAATAATAATATTGTAAATAAAGATATTAAAGAATTTGAAGGAAGCGCTAAAGATATAGATAAAAATGGTTATGAAAAATATATGGAAAAAGAAATCCATGAACAACCTGAAGTAACTAAGAAAATGATGAATGAATATATTGATGATGATAGCAAAGATGTTATTAAAGGTATGCCTGATTTATCAAAATATAAAAATGTTACTATAGTTGCTTGTGGAAGCGCTATGCATGCTGGTTTAATTGGTAAACATTTAATTGAAGAATATGGTAATATACCAGTAAATGTTGAAATTGCTAGTGAATTTAGATATAAAAAATTATTTATTGATAAGGATACACTTGTTATTGCTATATCACAATCTGGTGAAACTGCTGATACATTAGAAGCTGTTAAAATTGCAAATGAAAAAGGATGCGATACACTAGGTATTGTAAATGTTAATGGAAGCTCTATTGCAAGAGAAACATCTAAAGTATTATATACAAAGGCTGGCCCTGAAATTGCAGTTGCAACTACAAAGGCTTATTCAGCACAAGTTACTCTTCTTTCATTCCTTGCTTATAGTTTAGCTAAGAAAAGTAAAGACAAAGAAGTATTAAATGAAGTAAGTACATTCTTAAGTGATTTAAATAGATTACCAATATTAATGCAAGAAATACTTAATAATAAAGATGAATATAAGTGTTTAGCATACAAAATATATGATAAAGATAACATATTCTTTATTGGACGTGGTATAGATGAAGCATTATGTATGGAAGGATCATTAAAATTAAAAGAAATTTCTTATATACATAGTGAAGCATATGCTGCTGGAGAACTTAAACATGGTACTATTTCTTTAATTGAAGATGGTACTCCTGTATTTGGTATTGTTACTGATAAAAAAATTGCTGATAAAACTATTAGTAATTTAAAAGAAGTTAAATCAAGAGGTGCCAATGTAATATATGTTACTACAAATAGTTTAAATAAAGATGGTGACTTCTATGATGAAAAAGTTATTATCCCAGATACTAACCCACTATTACAACCACTTCTTACAATATTACCACTTCAGTTAACGGCATATTATGTTGCTAAAAATAAAAATTGTGATATTGATAAACCAAAGAATTTAGCAAAGTCTGTTACAGTAGAATAAAAAAATAAAGAGTTCATTTGAACTCTTTTTAATTACTTTTACAACTATCAATAAAGTTATAATACTTTTTAATAAAATATTGTGATATTTTAAGATTATAAATAAATTTAAATATTTTTTGTCTTATAAATTCAATAAAAGCTGACATGGTAAATATAATAATCGCAACTATAAACATATATATTATAAACTTATAAGATGATGAATATCTTGTACTTATCTTAAAAAAATCATATATTTTACTTCTAACAAAATTATTATCATGAATTAAATATACTCCAATTGTTAATTTTGAAATTTTATTTATAAACTTATTTTTAAAATCAAATGTACCAAAAAATGAGAAGTATATAATTGTTTGAATAATGACTAATGGATTACTATATAATAGTGCCATATTATACATTCCGCCAAATATCATATTAAATGCCGGACTATAATTTTTTAAAATATTATTTGTTTTATATATGGTAAAATCAAATAAAATAACTAATATAAAACTAGCAATAAGTATTATTCTATATAAATTTTTTGAAACATTTTTAAATATATAGCATTCCTTAAGTGGATATTTTCTTAAATATCCACCAATAAAATATAAAAACACAAAATTTATTAGATTACATCCATCATTTGAAAATGTACCATTAGAAGTTATAAATGGAAGAACACTAAAAATTAAAAATGAAGTTATTAATAAACATTTATATTGTTTCTTGCTCATTTTTTGAATTAAAATATTTAAAAATGGACTTATTAAATATAAAAATATGTAATATTTAACAAACCAATATTCATCTATATTAAGTATAAAAAATTCCCTAATAAATTCGACTTTTGTTAATTTTAAACCAAAAAATACTGAAAAAATTATTACAATTAATGCTTTATAAAATAAGCTGGAGTTAATAAGACTCCATATTTTTGATTGTCTAAACTTACTTGTGGACTGAAAATATCCTGTAACCATAACAAATGAATTAACATGAATAACAATAGTCATTAAAATCAATTCTAAAACTGTTCTAAGTTGATCACTTCCACAACTATTTAAAATCCCACCATGTATAATTATATGCCACATAATGATTGCAAACATTGATATAATTCTCATTAATTCATAATTTGAATTTCTTTCTTTAACCATAAAACCACCCTATTAATATATTACATATTTTTTACTTGAAAATTCCAACTGTCTTTACACATATCATCAAGATTCTTCTCTGCACTCCAACCAAGTTCTTTTAATGCTTTTGTTGGATCAGAATAACAACTTGCAATGTCACCAGGTCTTCTTGGCGCAATTACATATGGAACCTTTATATTATTAACTCTTTCAAATGTATTTACTAAATCTAATACACTATACCCTTTTCCTGTACCAAGATTATATATATATATTCCTTTTTGTTCTTTATCAAGTTTATTTAATGCTAATAAATGCCCTTTTGCTAAATCAACTACATGAATATAATCTCTAACACCTGTACCATCAGGAGTATTATAATCATTTCCAAATACTGATAATTCTTTTAAGTTACCAGCAGCTACCTTTGAAATGTATGGCATTAAATTATTTGGTATACCTTTTGGATCTTCTCCTAAAAGTCCACTTTCATGTGCCCCAATTGGATTAAAATATCTTAAAATAGCTATATCCCATGTATTATCAGAATTATACAAATCTTTTAATATTTGTTCAATAAATAACTTGGTAGTTCCGTAAGGATTTGTTGTTCCACCTACTTTACATTCTTCTGTAATTGGAATTATCTCAGGATTACCATATACTGTTGCAGATGACGAAAAAACAAATTTTTTTACATTAAATTTCTTCATTGTATCTAAAAGCACTAATGCACCAGATATATTATTTATATAATATTTTAATGGTTCTTTAACAGATTCTCCAACTGCTTTATATCCTGCAAAATTAAGTACTGCATCAATATCGTTTTCACTAAATACATTTTCTAATGAAGCTCTATCTAAATAATCTATATTGTAAAATTTAAAATCCTTCCCTGTTATTTTTTTTATTGAATCTAATGCTTTTTCATTACTATTAGAAAAATTATCTATAACCACTATTTCTTTTCCTGCATTTAATAATTCTACACAAGTATGTGAACCAATATATCCGGCACCACCTGTTACTAATATTTTTTTCATTTTCCACTCACCTATTCTAAAAATAATTTTCTTGTTATAAAATTGAATACCATAACTATTCCTGTTGCGATTACTTTTCCTATCATATTATATATTGCAAATTTTTCTATGCATATCCATAATATTAATTCATTTAATCCTAAACCAACAATACTTAATACTACAAATAATATAAAATTTAATTTTTCACTTTTCTCTTTATTTACATCAAATACCCATTTTACACTTGCCCAATAATTAAATATTGTTGATATTGAAAAACCAATTATTGTTGATATACTATAATGGATTTTTAGTTGATTTGTACATATATAAAATATAATCCATTCTAATAGTGTTGCGATTACTCCAACTATTCCGAATTTTACTAGTTGTTCTAATAATTTCTTTATCTTACTTTTCATTCTTTTTTTCCTCATTTAAGTTTCTACTTATTATATATCTTGGTCTTCTTTTTGTTTCATTATATACTTTTCCTATATACTCTCCTATTATTCCAGTACTTATCATTTGTATTCCACCTATAAGCCATATAGATATTGTTATAAATGTCCATCCATCTACTGTATTTCCTGTTATTTTTCTTATTAATGAATATATCATTATTATTAAACTTATAAACAATATTATAAATCCCATTGTACATATTAATCTTAATGGTTTTACACTGAATGATGTTATTCCATCCCAAGCAAAATTTAACATTTTCTTTAATGGATATTTAGATTCACCAGCAAATCTTTCATTTCTTTCATAATAAACAATTTCTGTTTTATATCCAATTAATGGAAACATTCCTCTTAAAAATAAATTTACTTCATTAAATTTTTCTAATTCATCTAATACTCTTTTACTTGCCAATCTATAATCTGCATGATTATAAACAATGTCTGCTCCCATCATTTTCATGAATTTATAGAAACCTTCTGCGGTTGTCTTTTTAAACCATGTATCTGTTTTTCTGGCACTTCTAACTCCATATACAATATCTGCACCTTCATAATATTTATCTATCATTTCATCTATTGCATTTATATCATCTTGTAAGTCTGCATCCATACTTATTACTATATCAGCATAGTTTTTTGCAGTCATCAATCCACCAAGTAGTGCATTTTGATGTCCTCTATTTCTTGATAAAGATATTCCAGTAAACAATTTTTCTTTTTCTGATATTTCTTCTATCATTTTCCATGTATTATCTTTTGATCCATCATTTACATACATTACTCTACTTTCTTTACTTATCTTTTTATCTTTTATTAAACTTTCCATTTTTTCTTTTAGTTGTCTTGTTGTTTCTTCAAGTACCTCTTCTTCGTTATAACATGGTACTACTACATATAATACTTTCATTTTTTCTCCTCTTTCTTTACTCATACATTATTTTAATATCCTCTGGTAAATCATAATATTCTATGATCCATTGATTAATATAATCATTATTTCCAATATAAGGTTGTTCACCAGAATATGTTAAATCTGGTAATTTTTTTAATTTTATCTTATTTATCTTTTCACCAGATTTTATTTTTATCGATGAATTTATCAAAATTTCATTATTTTTCTTATTTACATAGTCATTTCTATAATATCCCCTTGTAATTGTAAAAAGATTTAATAAAGATATAAACATCAATGAAAAAACTATAACATTTTTATACGATTTTTCTTTAATAAAATCACAAATACAATCAATAATTATTATATCAAGTAAAATTTCAAATACAATTACAGATCTTAAAGGATAATATGGTGCCATAATCATTGCAGCTTGTGATAATAATGCCATTATTACTAAACTCACATACATAAAATTATTTATTTTTATATAATATATTAATATTGAATAAATCATTAATAATAATTGAATTGAAAAAATAATTACAACAAATAATTTTAATAAATTACTTGAAAACAAATTATATATTATTTCAAAATAAGTTCCATTGCTTAGCATCGTTAAAA
>OJNH01002538.1_pt1 | contig 12652 bp, 13 predicted proteins | sample 1597361 | NCBI WGS metagenome assembly OJNH01 (sample SAMEA2452136, study PRJEB22498) | human gut metagenome | biome: human feces; feature: human gut; material: feces | place: Australia | collected 2012
TATAGCGTTTCATTTCGCGGACGCGGCAGCTATCGCGCAGGAAGCCGGATTCCGGTACTACGTGCGGTTTAAAGAGAAGAAGCCGGAATATCTGCCGATCCAATAGAAAACGCGCAGGAGAAGCCGGAAAAAAGCCCAGAAAGGCTGGATTCCGGCTTCTTCTGCAATAGACGGATCTTTCGAAATTTTGCAGAAATACGGATTGGCATCCGGCTTCTTCACAAATTTTAGAAATAATTTCGTATTTTCTTGAAAATAGAACTTGAATTTTCCGACGAAATTAGGTATTATACAGATAAGGTTGATGTTTCTTTAACAAAGTACAGAGACTCAAAATTAAAATTCACTTTTTAGGAGGAATTGAAAATCATGGCAGTAAAAGTAGCAATCAATGGTTTTGGCCGTATCGGACGTCTTGCATTCAGACAGATGTTTGGAGCAGAAGGTTATGAAGTAGTAGCTATCAATGACTTAACAAGTCCTAAGATGTTAGCTCATTTATTAAAGTATGATTCATCACAGGGTAAATATGAAAAGGCTGATACAGTTTCAGCTACAGATGATTCAATCATCGTTGATGGAAAAGAAATCAAGATTTACGCAGAAGCTGATGCTTCAAAGTGTCCTTGGGGCGAATTAAAAGTAGACGTAGTATTAGAATGTACAGGTTTCTATACATCTAAAGAAAAAGCAGAAGCACATGTAAAAGCAGGAGCTAAAAAAGTAGTTATATCTGCACCAGCTGGAAAAGACTTACCAACAATAGTATTTGGAGTAAACGAAAATGTATTAACACCAGAAGATACAGTTATATCAGCAGCTTCATGTACTACAAACTGTTTAGCACCAATGGCAAAAGCATTAAATGACTTTGCACCAATCCAATCAGGAATTATGACAACTGTTCATGCATATACAGGAGACCAAATGTTACTAGATGGACCACACAGAAAAGGTGATTTAAGAAGAGCAAGAGCAGCTGCTGTAAATATTGTTCCAAATTCAACAGGAGCAGCAAAAGCTATAGGTTTAGTTATTCCAGAATTAAATGGAAAATTAATTGGTTCAGCACAAAGAGTTCCAGTTCCAACAGGATCAACAACAATATTAGTTGCAGTTGTTAAAGGAAATGACATAACACCAGAAAAAATAAATGAAGCAATGAAAGCTGCATCAAATGAATCTTTTGGTTACACAGAAGAATTATTAGTTTCTTCAGATGTAATAGGAATGAGATATGGTTCATTATTTGATGCTACACAAACAATGGTAACAAAAATAGAAGAAGGATTATACCAAGTTCAAGTTGTTTCATGGTATGATAATGAAAATTCATATACAAGTCAAATGGTTAGAACAATAAAATACTTTGCAGAATTAGGATAGAAATATTAAAAGAACACTTGAAAAGTGTTCTTTTTTAATATACAATAGGAATGTCTTATAAAAAACAAAAAAATGGTAAAACTAATAAAAGTTACCAAAGTTTAAGGGGGAATTTAAAATGAGTAAAAAGACAGTAAGAGATATTGATTTAAAAGATAAGAAGGTATTAGTAAGATGCGATTTTAACGTACCAATGGACGAAAATAAAAAAATCACAGACAATACAAGAATAGTTGCAGCTATTCCAACAATAAAATATTTATTAGAAAATAATTGTGCAATAATTCTATGTTCACATTTAGGAAGACCAAAGGGGGAATTTAAACCAGAATATTCACTAGCACCAGTTGCAGAAGAATTATCTAAATTATTAGGAAAAGAAGTAATAATGGCAAAAGATGTAATAGGAGAAGATGCAAAACAAAAAGCTGCTAATTTAAAACAAGGTCAAATAATGTTATTAGAAAATGTTAGATTCCACAAAGAAGAAACAGACAATTCACCAGAATTTGCAAAAGAATTAGCAAGTATGGCACAAATATATGTAAATGATGCATTTGGAACAGCTCATAGAGCACATAGTTCAACAGCAGGAGTTGCAGCATATTTACCAGCTGTTTCTGGATTTTTAATAGAAAAAGAATTAAAATTTTTAGGAAATGCAATAAACAATCCACAAAGACCATTTGTAGCAATATTAGGTGGTGCAAAGGTGTCTGACAAAATAGGAGTTATAGATAGTTTATTAGATAAAGTAGATACATTAATGATTGGTGGAGGAATGGCATATACATTCTTTAAAGCACAAGGTTATGAAGTAGGAAATTCAATATGTGAATTAGATAAACTAGACTTAGCAAAACAAGCAATGGAAAAAGCAAAAGAAAAAGGTGTTAAATTAATGCTTCCAGTAGATACTAAAATAGGAAAAGAATTTAAACCAGACACAGAAAGTAAAACAGTAGCTTGGACAGAAATTCCAGAAGGATGGGAAGGCTTTGATATTGGAGAAAAAACAATAAAAATGTTTGTAGATGAATTACAAACTGCAAAAACTGTAGTATGGAATGGACCTTTAGGTTTATTTGAATTTGATCAATTTGCAATTGGAACAAACGAAATTGCAAAAGCATTATCAAAAATTGATGCAACAACTATAATAGGTGGAGGAGATTCAGCAGCAGCAGTTGAAAAAGCAGGATTAGCTGACAAAATGACTCATATATCAACAGGTGGTGGAGCATCATTAGAATTCTTAGAAGGAAAAAAATTACCAGGAATAGAATGCTTATTAGATAAATAATTATATCTATAAAAAAACATTAAATGCAAGGGAGAGATAAAAATGAGAAAAAAAGTAATTGCTGGAAACTGGAAAATGAATATGCTTCCAAATGAAGCTATGAAATTTATAGAAGATTTAGCACCACTTGTTAAAGACACTCAAAATGAAGTAATACTATGTGTTCCATATACAGATCTATTTTATGCACTACTAACAGTACAAGGTACAAATATAAAAATAGGTGCACAAAATATGCATTTTGAAGAAAAAGGTGCATATACAGGAGAAATATCTGCCAAAATGTTAAAATCAATTAATGTAGAATATGTAATAATTGGACATTCAGAAAGAAGACAATATTTTAATGAAACAGATGAAACAGTAAATAAAAAAATAAAAGCAGCATTTGAAAATGGATTAAAACCAATAGTATGTGTTGGGGAAACATTGGAACAAAGAGATGAAGGAACAACAATAGATATAATAACAAATCAAACAAAATATGCTTTAGAAGGTTTAACAGATGAACAAGTTGCAAATACAATAATAGCTTATGAACCAATATGGGCAATAGGAACAGGAAAAACAGCAACAAGTGAAGATGCACAAAAAGCTATAAAGTCAATTCGTGACAAAATTTGTCAAATCTATGGACAAAACGTGTCTGATAGAGTTATAATACAATATGGCGGAAGTGTTAAATCATCAAATGCAAAAGAACTATTTGAAATGTCAGACATAGATGGAGGCCTAGTTGGAGGAGCAAGTCTAAAGCCAGATGAATTTTCAAAAATAGTAAATTATAATAAATAGCAAAAAAGGAAGGTAGAAATATGAAAGACAAATTAACAATGCTAATGATATTAGATGGTTTTGGAGATAATAAAAATAAGGATGGTAATGCAATACAACTTGCAAAAACACCTAATATTGATAGACTAATGAAAAAATATCCAAATACAGACATATTTACAAGTGGACTACATGTTGGATTACCAGAAGGACAAATGGGAAATTCTGAAGTAGGGCACACAAATATCGGAGCTGGAAGAATAGTATACCAAGAATTAACAAGAATAACAAAATCAATAGAAGATGGTGATTTCTTTTCAAATGCAGAATTAATAGGAGCAATTGATAATTGTAAGAAAAATCATACAAAACTTCATATTTTAGGATTAGTTTCAGATGGTGGAGTTCATAGTCATATAAGACATTTATATGCACTTTTAGAACTTGCTAAAAGAAGAGACTTTGAAGATGTGTATGTACATTGCTTTTTAGATGGAAGAGATACACCACCAGCATCAGCAGAAAATTATATTTTAAAATTACAAGACAAAATGAAAGAAAAAGGTGTAGGAAAAATTGCAAGTATATCAGGAAGATTTTATGCAATGGACAGAGACAAAAGATGGGAAAGAGTTAAAAAATGCTATGATGCATTAGTACTTGGAGAAGGAAATAAAGAATCAAGTAGTGTAAAAGCAATAGAAGATTCATACCAAAAAGAAACATTTGATGAATTTGTAGAACCAACATTAATATGCAATGGAAATGAACCAATTGCAACAATAAGTAAAAATGACTCTGTAATATTCTTTAACTTTAGACCAGATAGAGCAAGAGAAATTACAAGAGCTTTAGTAGATGACAACTTTGACGGATTTGAAACTAAAAAAGGACTAGATTTATATTATGTTTGTTTCACAAGTTATGATGAAACAATGCCAAATGTAAAAATAGCATTCAAAAAAGAACCATTAGTTAATACATTTGGAGAATATGTAAGTAAATTAGGATATACACAATTAAGAATAGCTGAAACAGAAAAATATGCACATGTTACATTTTTCTTTAATGGAGGGGAAGAAAAACAATATGAGGGAGAAGACAGAATATTAGTACCATCTCCAAAGGTAGAAACATATGACCAAAAACCAGAAATGAGTGCATATGAAGTAACTGACAAAGTGCTAGAAGCAATATCAAACGATAAATATGATTGTATAATATTAAACTTTGCAAATACAGACATGGTAGGACATACAGGAAGTTTACCAGCAGCAATAAAAGCAGTAGAAGCAGTAGACGAATGTGTTGGTAAAATTGTAAAACTAGTAGAAGAAAAACAAGGAAATTTAATTATAACAGCAGACCATGGAAATGCAGAGCAAATGATAGATTATAAAACAGGAGAACCACATACAGCACACACAACAAATCCTGTTCCAATAATACTTGTAACACCAGATGAAACATTAAACTTAAAAGAAAATGGTAAATTAGCAGATTTAGCACCAACAATGCTTGATTTAATGAATCTTAAAAAACCAGAAGAAATGACTGGAGAAAGTTTATTAATAAGAAAATAAGAGGAAAAAATGTTAAAAACCACAAAAAAGATAAAGGAAATATATGAAGATATTCAAAAAAAGATATTTTATATGATTCCAGAAAAATGGGATGAACTATATTTATATGCATCAGTAATAGAAAGATTTGGAAGTATAGAAACAGGGGAATTATTTTTCTACTATATACCAAAAGGAATACTTAGAAAAAATCCTATAAATGTATATGAAATACCTGCAAAATTCAATCTAGAAGAAGCAGAATATTTAAGGCTTGTAGATCTTCTATACAGTAAAATAAAAGAACTTAGAGAAGAATTTAAAAAAATTGAAAAAGGAAGAACATGGAGTAACCTTACAATTTCAATAAAAAATATGAGATTTCATATTAAATATGATTATGAAGATCTACAAAACTGTGAATATGACAGTTACCAAAGACATATAATTTGGAGGAGCAAATACTTAAATCAAGGGATTGAAAAGGTAAATAAAGAAGACAAGGAAATTTTAAAAAAATACTATAATGGACAAAAAAGTTTAATAAGAACAGAAGAGTATGAAGAACAAATATATATTAAAGATGTAAAAAATATAGTTGATTTTGACACCGAAGATTATGAAAGTATACAAAATGTAGAATACGTAGCAAGCAAAAATACTAAAAAAAGTAAAAATCAGATTCTAATGTCGGAAGATGATTAATATATAATATAAATTTGGAAGGAGCAATTAAAAATGATTTATTCAAAAGAATTAGAAGGAATGTGTAAAGTAGCAAAAGGTGTAGACCATGGTCCAGCACCAATACCAGAAGAAGGAAAATGGGTTCAAGCAAAAGAAATTAAAGATATATCAGGTTTAACACACGGAATTGGTTGGTGTGCACCACAACAAGGAGCATGTAAATTAACATTAAATGTAAAAGACGGAATTATTCAAGAAGCATTAATAGAAACAATTGGATGTTCTGGAATGACACACTCAGCAGCTATGGCAGGAGAAATATTAACAGGAAAAACAATATTAGAAGCATTAAATACAGACTTAGTTTGTGATGCTATAAATACAGCTATGAGAGAATTATTCTTACAAATAGTATATGGAAGAACACAAACAGCATTTTCAGAAGGAGGTCTTCCAGTAGGAGCAGGACTTGAAGACTTAGGAAAAGGTCATACGTCACAAGTTGGAACAATTTATTCAAGTTCATTAAAAGGACCAAGATACTTAAATTTAGCAGAAGGTTACATAGTAGAATTAGGATTAGACAAAGATGATCAAATTATTGGTTATAAATATGTTCATTTAGGAAAAATGATGGATAATATTAAAGCCGGAATAGATCCAAAAGAAGCAATTGAAAAAGCATCAGGAAAATACGGAAGATTTGATGAAGCAGTTAAAAAAATAGACCCAAGAGAAGCATAAAAAATTGATAAAAATCAGTAATCTGCTTATTTTACTAATTTTAATCAATTTTAATAAGATATAAAAGCAGATTTTCAAATTATAAAATAATTAAAAAAATCAAGGAGGAATAAAAAATGGCAGTAACATTTGAAAGTTATGAAAGAAGAATTGAACAAATTAAACCAGTAATGGAAAAATACGGAATAAAAGATTTTGAAGAGGCATTAAAAATCTGTACAGATAAAGGATTTAATCCATATGAAATAGTAAAAGGAGTACAACCAATATGTTTTGAAAATGCAGCATGGGCATATACATTAGGAGCTGCAATAGCAATAAAAAAAGGTTGCACAAAAGCTGCAGATGCTGCTAGAGCAATTGGAGAAGGATTACAAGCTTTTTGTATACCTGGTTCTGTTGCAGATGTTAGAAAAGTTGGACTTGGACATGGAAATTTAGGAGCAATGTTATTATCAGAAGAAACAAAATGTTTTGCATTTTTAGCAGGACATGAAAGTTTTGCAGCAGCAGAAGGAGCTATAGGAATTGCAAAATCTGCAAACAAAGTAAGAAAAGAACCATTAAGAGTTATATTAAATGGACTTGGAAAAGATGCTGCACAAATAATATCAAGAATTAATGGATTTACATATGTAAAAACAGAATTTGATTTCTTTAAAAACGAAGTAAAAGTAGTTGAAGAAATACCATACTCAGATGGAGAAAGAGCAAAAGTAAAATGTTATGGAGCAAATGATGTTAGAGAAGGTGTAGCTATAATGTGGTTAGAAGATGTTGATGTATCTATTACAGGTAACTCAACAAACCCTACAAGATTCCAACATCCAGTTGCTGGTACATATAAAAAAGAAAGAATTGAAGCTGGTAAAAAATACTTCTCTGTAGCTTCAGGTGGAGGAACAGGAAGAACATTACATCCAGATAACATGGCCGCAGGACCTGCATCATATGGTATGACAGATACTATGGGAAGAATGCACTCAGATGCTCAATTTGCAGGAAGTTCATCAGTTCCAGCACACGTAGAAATGATGGGATTAATTGGTATGGGAAATAACCCTATGGTTGGTGCAACAGTTGCAGTTGCAGTAGCAGTAGAAGAAGCAATGAAATAAAAAAATATATATTATCAAGAGTGGACGAGAGAATCGGCTTTATGACTCCACAGCAACCTATTAAATTAGGTGCTAATACCGACAAAGCAAGTACGCTTTGGATGATGATTAAAAAACCTTTGTACTTGTTATAAGTATAAAGGTTTTTTTAGTATAAAAATAAAAAATGAAAGGAAGAAAATATATGAAAAAATTATTTACATCAGAAAGTGTAACAGAAGGGCATCCAGACAAATTATGTGATTATATATCAGATAGTATTTTAGATGCATGTTTAGAGCAAGATAAAAATTCAAGGGTAGCATGTGAAACAGTAGCAGGAAAAGGTGAAATTTATATAACAGGTGAAATAACCTCAAATGCTAATATAAATATTGAGCAAATAGTAAGAGACACAATAAAAGAAGTGGGCTATGATAATGAAAAAACAGATATAGATTATAAAACATGCAAAGTAATAATAAATATGTCAAAACAGTCTCAAGACATTGCACTTGGTGTGGACAAGTCATTAGAAGATAAAGAGGGAAAACATATTTTGTCAGAAGGTGCAGGTGACCAAGGGTTAATGTTTCGGTTTTGCATGTGATGAAACAGAAGAATTAATGCCTCTTCCAATTTCTTTAGCACATAAATTATCAAAAAGACTAACAGATGTTAGAAAGCAAAATATAATAGAATATTTAAGACCAGATGGAAAAGTACAAGTAACAGTAGAATATGAAGGAAGTGTTCCAAAAAGAATAGATACAATAGTAGTATCAACCCAGCACAAAGAAGATGCAAATTTAGATCAATTAAAAAAAGACATAAAAGAATATGTTATAAATGCAGTTGTTCCTAAAGAACTTTTAGATGATAAAACCAAATATTTTATAAATCCCACAGGAAGATTTGTAATAGGTGGACCATTAGGAGATAGCGGTTTGACAGGAAGAAAAATAATAGTAGATACTTATGGTGGCTATGCAAGACATGGTGGTGGTGCATTTTCTGGAAAAGATGCAACAAAAGTAGATAGGTCAGCATCTTATATGGCAAGGTTAATTGCTAAAAATGTAGTTGCAAATGGGTATGCTAAAAAATGCGAAATTCAGTTAGCTTATGCAATTGGAGTAGCAAAACCAGTGTCTGTTTATGTTGATACATTTGGAACTTCAACATTACCAGAAGAAGAGATTGTAAATAAAATAAACAATAAATTTGATTTAACTCCAAGAGGAATTATAAATTATTTACAATTGCAAAATCCTATATATAAACAAACAACCAATTATGGTCATTTTGGAAAAAAAGAATTGCCATGGGAACAGGTAATTAAAATTTAAGATTATAAAAATATATTCTTATAAAGGCTCTGCACATGCCTTATACAGAATATATTTTTTTATTTAAATTTTGTAAAAAAATATACGAACAAAAATTTGAAAAAATTATAAAAAACTCTTGACAAATTTTATATAAAGTTATAAAATGACAACAGTAAAAAACGAACAACAATTCGCAAAACTAATATTTGTTATTGGAGGGTTAAAAATGAATTTAGTAAGAGTAAAAAATAATGATATAAAAGTAATAGAAAGACATCCTGTAAAAGTTCTTGGAAATGATTATAGAGTAAAAATAGTATATAAAAATGTTAAAATTGCTATGCTAGATGTTGAAGATGACACAATAAAATTAACACTTCAAAACAAATATAAAAAGATGAACAATACACAAATGTTGGATTTAGCAATAGAAAAAATGTATGAATCAATAGCCAAAGTTGAAATAGAAAGAGCTATGGAAAAAACAAGAATATTATTAGGATTTGCACCAGAAGATTATGAAATTAGAAAAATGAGTGATGAGTTTGGAAGATGTGAGGAAAACAAAATAACAATAAATCCAGAAATAGTCAAATATGATAGAGAAGTAATTGATTATATAGTTTTGCATGAATATTGTCATTTAAAATATAAAAGTCATTGCAAAAGCTTTATAAAAATGTTAGAAAAATATGAACCTAATTACAAAAAATTTGAAAAAATTGTTTCCAATATATAGTAATTTTTGGGAATATTGCCTATAATATAGATATAAAAATTCAAAAAAACTAGTACTTTTTATTATTAGTTTTTTTGAAGAAGTTTAAATGTTAAATTAATATATTATAGGAGGAAAAACAAAAATGAACAAATATTATTTTACATCAGAAAGTGTAACAGAGGGACATCCAGACAAAGTAGCGGATTTAATATCTGATAGTATATTAGATGAATATTTAAAACAAGATAAATATTCAAGAGTGGCAGTAGAAACATTTGTAACTGGAAACACTGTAACAATAGCAGGACAAGTAACATCAAAAGGACAAGTTAATATAGAAAATATAGTAAGACAAACAATAAAAAATATAGGATATGATAATGAAAGTACAGATATGGATTATAGAACTTGCAAAATAAATATAGATATTACAAAACAGAGCCCCGATATAGCACTAGGAGTAGATGTTGGAGGAGCAGGAGACCAAGGAATAATGTTTGGATATGCATCAAATGAGACAGAAGAATATATGCCATATGCAATATCAATGGCACATAAATTAGCCCAAAAGCTAACAGATGCACGAAAACAAAAAGAAATACCATATTTACGTCCAGATGGAAAAACTCAGGTAACAGTAGAATATGAAGATAATAAACCAAAAAGAATAGAAACAATATTAATTTCAACACAACACTTACCAGAAGTAACAATAGAACAATTAAGAAAAGATATTACTGAAAAAGTAATAAAACTAGTTATACCAGAAGAGATGATAGATAAAAATACAAAAATATATATAAATCCAACAGGAAGATTTATAATAGGAGGACCTCTTGGAGATACAGGATTAACAGGTAGAAAAATCATAGTAGATACTTATGGGGGATATGCACGTCATGGAGGTGGAGCATTTTCTGGAAAGGATGCGACAAAGGTAGATAGAAGTGCTGCATATATGTTAAGACATATTGCTAAAAATATAGTTGCAAATGGATATGCTGAAAAATGTGAAATACAGATTTCATATGCTATTGGTATGAAAGAGCCTCTTTCTATATATGTAAATACATTTGGAACAGGTATAAAATCAGATGATGAATTAGCAAATTTAGTAAGAGAAAAATTTGATTTAACTCCTGATGGAATTATAGAGTATTTGAAACTTAGAGAACCTATTTTTGTTGAAACGACTAATTATGGACATTTTGGAAAAGAAGGTTTGAAGTGGGAGAAAATTATAGATTTAAAAGGAGAATAATGAAAAACAATTATAGAAAAGTAGGCAAAATAAATTTGAAAATATTTAAAAATGTATCATATAATTTAGGATTTTATTCATAATAAAAATTCTATAATGACTATGTATAGAAAGGAAAAGTAAAAATGAAAGTATTATTTGCAACAACAAACCCAGCAAAAGTGAAAAAATACAAAAAAGCACTTGAAGAAAGAGGAATTGAACTATTAACACTAAAAGACTTAGACATTAATATAAAAGTAGAAGAAACAGGAAAAAATGCAATAGAAAACGCATACATAAAAGCAAAAACATATTATGAAGTAGCACATATGCCAACAATAGGAATGGATAATTGTCTATTTGTAGAAGAACTGTCAGAAGAACAACAACCAGGAACACATGTAAGAAGAATAAATGGAAAAGAATTAACAGATGAAGAAATGATAGAACACTATACAAATTTAGTAAAAAAACATGGAGAAAAACTAACAGCAAAATGGGTATATGGTATGGTAATTTATAATGGTAAAGAAGTAAAAGAATATACTTGGAGTAAAAGTAACTTTTATTTTGTAGATAAACCATGTGAAAAAAGAAATCCAGGTTATCCTTTAGATTCAATTAGTATTGTACCTGAATTTAATAAATATTTAGTAGAATTAACAGAAGAAGAAAAAATAAAAAATAATAGTAAAAACGGTGATGATGGAGTTATTAAATTCATAGTAGATAATATAAATTAAGGAAAGGAGAAATGCATGTTAAAATTAAAAAATATAAAAAAGACATATGTAAGTGGAGATGAAAAAGTAGAAGCTCTAAAAGGAATAAATATAGAATTTAGAGAATCAGAATTTGTCTCAATATTAGGACAAAGTGGATGTGGGAAAACAACACTATTAAATATTATAGGAGGATTAGACAGATACACTTCAGGAGATTTAATAATAAATGGAAAATCAACAAAAGACTTTAAGGACAGAGATTGGGATGCTTATAGAAATTATTCAGTAGGATTTGTATTTCAAAGTTATAATTTAATAGGACATCAAACAGTATTATCAAATGTTGAACTTGCATTAACAATATCAGGAGTATCAAGAAAAGAGAGAAAACAAAGAGCAATAAAAGCACTAGAAGAAGTTGGACTAAAAGAACAAATACACAAAAAGCCAAACCAATTATCAGGTGGGCAAATGCAAAGAGTTGCAATAGCAAGAGCATTAGTAAATAATCCAGATATAATATTAGCAGATGAACCAACAGGTGCATTGGATACAAAAACAAGTGTGCAAGTAATGGAAATATTAAAGAAAATATCAAAAGATAAATTAATAATAATGGTTACACATAACCCAGAACTTGCAGAAAAATATTCAAGTAGAATCATAAAAATACTTGATGGAAAAATAACAGATGATTCAGACCCAATAGAACATCAAAAAGAAGAAAAACAGCAAGATACTAAAAAGAAAAGAACATCAATGAAATTCCTTACAGCCCTACGATTAAGTTTAAATAATTTAATGACTAAAAAGGGAAGAACAATATTAACCTCATTTGCAGGAAGTATTGGAATAATAGGAATTGCATTAATTTTAGCAATTTCAACAGGTGTACAGAATTATATAGATAAAGTAGAGGAAGATACACTTTCATCATACCCAATTACAATAGAAGAGTCAACAGTGGATATGTCAAGTTTAATGCAATCTATGATGGGAGATGATACAGAATCTAATACAGAAAATAGAGAAGAAGAAAGAGCATATTCAGCAGATATAATGAATGATATGACAACAAC
>OJNH01002540.1_pt1 | contig 12647 bp, 12 predicted proteins | sample 1597361 | NCBI WGS metagenome assembly OJNH01 (sample SAMEA2452136, study PRJEB22498) | human gut metagenome | biome: human feces; feature: human gut; material: feces | place: Australia | collected 2012
GTTTACCCAAATTAGCTGTTCGCTATCCTAATAGGTTTTCGGACAGCCTCCCCCGCAAACCGTTCTACCACCCAATGCACGAACCGAGAAACGCTGTCCCTATTATCGTGCTGATTGCTGTCATTATTGCATTGATTATCACACTCCACTTATTCTGTTTTGTCATTTTCTATAGATTTAATTAAGTTAAGGTCAGTCCGGCCGTTAATCCCAATTCGGGCGTTAGGAGTTATTGGATTTTGATTTTTAGGAGAGCAGATGGTGATTGGTGTATTAGCGAATAATAGCGGGCTATTTTGAGCTAAAAACAAGCAGCAGGCGCCTTATAAAAAACAAAAGACAATAAGAAGTAATAAAAAAATGTTATTTACGACCTAATGACCAGACTGACCAAAATGGTTTTCCTTACTCTAACTTGCTGATTCGCTCTATTCCTTTCCGTCGGTTACGGTTTGACCAACCTTTTTATGGTCATACCCTCCCCTCGTTCCACCAAACAATGTCTTGGTGATATCAAACAGGCCAGCGTTGTCAAGTTCTCTTCGCAGTGCTGCACATGGTCGGAAACGAACATACACACCTCTGATATTGTTAGGAGTGACATCGTCCATGTTGTCACAGCCACCACTGACCCACTTCTTGTTCTCCTCATCCCATTTACCACTCTTGGCAGTTAGTCTGAAATTTCCGAGACCATCAAGGGTAACAGAGTGTCCTTGCAACACAAAATCCTCTATTGCCTGACATAGCGCAGCAAAACCTACTGCCATATCGTGCTTCTTTATATTTGAGACCTTACACGCTGCAGCAACAACCTGTTCACTGTCAATCAGACTATATGTTGCCAGCCTTACACTATACATCTTATCACCACTACGGGGGTTCTTCACTTCTGTTTTGTAATATCCGATATTTGCCATAATTTTACTTGTTTTATTTGAATAATTAATAACTGTTGTTTAATGCTGTTCGGGCGTTAGGACTTATTGTATTATGTTTTTTAGGAGAGCAGATGTTGCTTGTCATTTTAGCGAATAATAGCGGGCTTTTTTGAGCTAAAAACAAGCAGCAGATGCCTTATAAAAAACAAAAGACAATAAGAAGTAACAAAAAATATGTCATTTACGACCTAATGACCGATTTGGGTTTAACATCTCACTTTGTGATAATGTTCAAGGTTTCGTCACCCTTAACTATACCCTGGAACTTCACCGACTTGCAGGCATTACGAAGCATTGTGTTGGGTTTAAACTGCAACTTGAGTTTCTTCACGCAGTCTGCTCCGCATTCTTCCAGCGTAACTACAGCTCTGGTTTTAGCCGAGACTCCGAAGATGCCAAGCTGTGGAATCTGCACTCGGTGACCGTTGAGCACATAATTTGAGAATAGCTGCCTGAGCGCACCGATTGCAGCCAAAGCTGTTGACTTGCTCACGCTGGAGTTACTAACCATATACTCAATGAGGTCATCACTCTTAATGTTTTTGTAGCTCACAATGTTTGGATAGAGCTTGGTTACTCCCTTAGGAGTAGTACGAGAAGTAATTGCTGTTTGTAAAATTCCCATAATTGATTTTGTTTTTGTTGATTAATAAATTATTTATTGCAGATTCTTGCCGGCACAAAATCTGCGTTTTGTCTCACATTTTAATTTAGTACTTATTTGGGGGTATCCCAATTCGGTCGTTAGGACTTATTTGGGTTTATGCAACACCTGGTTGCGTTTCATCGTCCTTCCGTCTTGCCACGAAATGTGAATCCATCTATATCCACGTTCGTCTATAATCTGCTTCACACCCACCAGCTTTTTATCAGACATCATCTTCACTGCCAGATCAAAGAGCATTTTGTTTTTCTCTCTCCCACCAGCAAGAGATTTTATGTCCGCTGCACATCCATACAGGTGGTCAGAGTTGCTTGCTCCGCCAATCTTTTTATTTAGTGCCTTGCATCGGTAACCACTGGTCACTACAATTGCACCGCCCCACGCTTCACGCAAAGGTTGAAGCACATTTTCACACAATGATTTCAGTTTCAAGCACACTTCCTCACTCGGCTTATTGTCAATGTGACAAACCCTCGCCGTTTCAGATGATATTAATTCCGCAAGGCTGAAATTTTTAGTCAGTTGGTTCTTCATCTCTTTGTCTTGCTGAGTCAATGAGCATCACCACCCTGTCAAATATGTTTTGCATCACCATAGACCCGAACTCTTCTCTACGCCCGGTCTTTACATAGGCAACCACTGCATCATACAGATAGGTCTGATACTTGTATTCCAACAAACTGACCAATTTCCACACCTCACGTGCACAAGCTTTTCTGATTATTGTCCTCAGAGTACCAATTCTCTCATGTCTTCCGGTTCTTTGTTTCATTTTAATAATGTCTTTTAAAGTGTTGTTTTCTTTTTGTTTGCAATGCAAAAGTACTGCCATGCTAAACCACAGACTATTCACCTTTTCGCAACTCACTGAATTTTACCCTTTTAGAAGCAAAATCAACAGACTGAGCCACATACTCTTTGCAGATAATCCCAAGAAGTCCCAACGCCCGATTTGGGTTTATACAACATCTTCATCTAAATTGACAATAATATCTGAAATTTTATTCAGAAACGCTTGGCTGTTTAATTATATTTTAATATTTTTGCAACATCTACAACACAAAGCATGCAGTACTGCCGATACAATATGAAAAGATTCAAAGTAAACCTACTCTCTAATGTAGAATTAGAAATTACACCTCTGACCCAAGACGCAGAAGGAAAATTATATTAGGTGGATTTGTTGGTATGCAAGGAGCAAAAGCACCTGTAGAAAAAATGAACCCTATTACAATGGTGGTTGCACAAACAAACCTTGCACAAATGATGAATGCAGCAACACTGCCTATGTCAATGATGGCTGTATTGTCTTTGTTTCACAACACACATTTTTAGGCGCTATGAAACCTCAATACTTGTTGAATTCCAATCGTCAGGGCATAACATATCTACGTAGATTTTTTGCTACTCTTGTTTTCTTTATGATGTCTGCATTTTCTCTTTTTTCCAAGGACATCAAAAAACATGAGGTACAGATATGGGGGCATTTAGTAGATATCTTCACTTACAAACCTGTAATTGATGCTACATTCACAGTAATGACTTCTGACAGTGTAGCAGTTACTTCAGGAAAGACAAGTCAGGGAGACTATAGCGGCATCCCACGTGCTTTCGTAATTTTCAACTTAAACAAAGCTGGCAAGTACATCATCAAATGCGAGAAAGAGGGTTATGAAACCACATACAACGACTACGAGATAAAGAAAATTTATAAAAATGAGACACTACTTAGATTGAACAAACCATTCGTTATTAAACGTATCACAAAAAGCCAAAAGCTTAAAGAAGTCACGGTAAAAGCCACCAAAATAAAGTTTTACAATCGGGGTGACACACTTATTTATAATGCCGATGCCTTTGAACTGGAAGAGGGTTCCATGCTTGATGCATTAGTACAGCAGTTACCTGATGTGGAACTCAAAAAAGGTGGTGAAATATACGTCCGTGGCAAAAGGGTTGATGAGCTGTTGCTCAACGGACGTGACTTCTTCAACAAAGACCGCAACATCATTCTTGAAAATCTGCCATCATACATGGTAAACCAAGTTAAAGTCTACGAAAGGGAAGATGAAATACTAAAAAAGAGTAATCCTGACAATTCAAAACTGTTGTCAATGAACATACAATTAAAGCGAAAATATAGCATCGGGTGGATTGCCAATGCCGAAGCTGGCGTCGGAACAAAAGATAAAAATCTCGCACGCCTCTTTGCCTTGCGTTTCACCCCGCAAAGCCGTTTTTCACTCTTTGCAAACGTAAACAATCTTAACGACGACCACAAGCCGGGCAACAATGGCGACTGGACCCCTCTACAACAAACCACTGGCGAAAAAACTGTCTACAACGGTGGCTTTGATTACAACATATACCAAAAAGGAGGTATCTATACACTTAGTGGAAGCCTTACGACAAACTACATCGAAGAAAACACAAATACTGTCACAAACAAAGAGAATTTTCTGTCAGGCGGAAACACCTACGGCAAAGCTTTTAATACACAAAGGAAATACACATCATCCATTAACACTTATCACGATTTCAGATACCTTCACCAGATACCCATCAAGTTCTTAAAAATATCATATCTGAAAATGGCGCCACGATTTTCATACTATACCGCCAGCCACAACCGATTCTATGCCGATGCCACATTGTCCGAAGACGCAAATAAAATTCTTGGTTCCGACTGGAAAGAAAAGCTACTGTCACACAACTCTTCAGAAGAACTAAGGTCATACGGAATTAATCGCATCATACAAAAGGAAAAAGGAAAATACCACCAACTAAGCACCAGTGCTGATTGGACTTGCTTGCTCGATGCTTGTCACAACGATTATATAGGGCTGTATCTATCTGGCAAAATCAATTACCTCACTGCAAGAAATAAAAGGTACGACCACTACAAGCTGGAATATTTCAACCCTTCGAGCATTGATTTCCGCAACCGCTATGACTTTAATAAAAACCGCACTTTCAGCAACGAAATAGATGCAACAACACCCACTATACTCATACTTAAGAAACCCTCTATACGATTTAATCTTGGGTATTCGTTTAAATACAAATTCCAAGAGCAAAATCGCTCCTTGTATCTACTGAGCAAGTTAGACGGGTGGGACGTCGACTCTCTTCATGCCTTAGGCGATTTGCCTTCTGTCAACGAGATGCTCCAACTCTTAGACGGCAACAGCTACCAACAAACAAAGACAGACAAAAACCATGAAATCTATATGCAGATACAGCATGGACAAACAGGTACTGACAACTTTAAACGAACTAACATACAGTTCACTTTTATACCAAAAATCAGATTTGAGCACAACAAATTCGACTATTTCCGCACCCTGGTCATCGACACTACCATGAAGCGTGACAACGTGTTCTTCGAGCCATCATTCCAAATGAGCATTTTCCCTGCCAAAGGAAATTATTGGGACAAATGGCATTTTTCCATTAACTACAACCTTACCCACAATGCTCCGCAGATGGTCTACCTCACAGGCATCACCGACACAAGCAACCCGCTGAACATCATGCAGGGCAACAAAAACCTTAAAAACTCATCTACGCATCACCTCGCGGCTAACTTCCGCAAGCCACTGTCGCGCAAACGTAATATCGACATGGCCGCAAATGCCAACATATACACCGGCAAGGTGGCATTAGGCTACATCTACGACCGCACCACAGGCGTGCGAACCATCACGCCCGACAACATCAACGGCAACTGGAACGCAGCATACTCTGTCACCTACCGCTCACGACTCGACAAAAAAGAACACTGGTCGTACCAAACAGCCACAGGCTACACCTATGTCAACAGTGTAGACCTTATCGGCACGTCAGCCACAGCCGACCGTGCTGTACGCTCCAAAGTTGGCTCACACTACATCACTGAGTCAGCACTGCTCAGGTATGCGCCCAACTCTAAAACAGATTTCTACCTCAAGGGCAATGTCAACTACCAGAACGCTCAGTCCGACAGAGACAATTTCAAAACTATCAACGTCTATGATTTCAACTACGGACTAACGGCACGCATCGAACTGCCCCTCGCCTTGCAACTCTCCACCGACCTGACCATGTACAGCCGACGCGGATATAACGACCCGTCAATGAACACCAACGACCTCGTGTGGAACGCACGCATCTCCAAACGCTTCATGCACGGAAACCTCGTCTGCATGCTCGATGCCTTCGACCTTCTGGGCAACCTCAGCAACGTGCGGCGCACCATTGATGCACAGGGCAGAGTGGAAACATGGACCAACGTCACACCACAGTTCGCACTGTTGCACGTAATCTACAGACTCAACAAGCAACCCAAGAAAAAATAGACAGCCACCGACGTTTCAACGCCAGTGGCTGTCTGTCTGCTATAAGCCATGTCGGTGTTCGGCATGACTACGACTTCCGCGAAGTCTATTCCTCATCAAACAATCCGCCTCTGAAAGAGTTTGAGTTGAACTCAAAATTGTCGCGGTTAGATTCCGTTATGCTGTTTTTTTTACTTGGTAAACGCAGTTTTTACATTGATTGTGCTGGTTTTGGGGAATAACTACTATCTTTGCGGTGTAAAATATGATACCAATATCAAAAAAAGTACTCTAATATGGTATTTGAACATAAGAAATACTTGGATGAACTTATCGCAGGACGTGGAAACGGACTTGTGAAACAAGAAAACTGCTACGGTGGTTGTTAGGCTTCTATTTTTATTCAAATATCAAAAGTTTCATACCATATTGATACACAGTGCTTTAATATGGCGTATGCAGGTAATTGAAATTGATTGGAATTCTTTTTGTGTCACTTGCGTGTCACAATCCCTGTTTTGCGTGTTTCATGGCTATCTGTTATTCCTGACTACTATAGTTGAACTATGTGCATTCATGATGTCATGCCTGCCCAATCAGGGCTTAGGATGCCTTCATATTTTATATTTGCTTGTTTTTGCACCTCATATTCGCAAAGAAAGAGAAGACAAGGTAAAATATTATGCAAAATTCAGCACTTTCTTGGCGAAAGTTTTGGTCAACCAAGATAAATGAGTAATTTTGCAGGAAAATTATCGTCAAATTCATAATATCAAAGAAGATGGCTACAAGGATACAGCGAATAATGGAGTCTAATCCGCATGCAGGCTTCATGTTTGGCGACTGGCTCACGCGGCAGGGACTGGATGCCAAGGGGCAGTATGCCTACATGAAGAGCGGTTGGCTGAGCAGAATATCCAAAGGGGTGTATGTCTTAACTGGCACTACGCCCAAACTGCTTCATGCCATAGCCGCCTATAACAACCAGCTATCGAAGAGCTGCATCGTAGGTGCTTACACTGCTCTTGAGCTGCGTGGATACTCGCATTATCTTTCACTGGGAAAGCCACAGGCTTATCTGTTTACAGGAAGAACGAATAAACTTCCGTCATGGATGTTGTCGTTTGATTGGGATATGACGGTGAAGTATATGACCACTTCTTTCCTGGGTGATGACTTGCTTGGCGTGGAGACCATGGCCGTTGAAGGCGACAGTCTTTTGGTTTCATCGCCCGAGCGTGCCTTCCTGGAATGTCTTCACCTGCCGGAGGCTGCATCCTCGCTCTTAGACCTTTATTATATAATGGAGAGCCTGACCACGCTTCGCCCGAAACTGGTGCAATCGCTGCTTGAAACGTGCTCATCGCAAAAAGTGAAACGGCTCTTTGTCTATATGGCCGAGAAAGCCGGACACCCGTGGTTCAAGGCTTTGAAACTTGACAACGTTCAACTCGGTACTGCACGACTCATGGCGGTCCCGACAGGAAAGTATATCTCCAAATACAATATGACCATCCCTAAAGATCTTGCAGAATATGAATGAGAACAATATAACTGGCAGGGTTTACGCCCAAAAGGTGGAGCTGCTGCTTCGCCTCATGCCCATCGTGATGCAGGAAGGTGTGTTTGCCGTCCATGGCGGCACGGCCATCAACCTCTTCTTGAAAGATTTACCTAGGTACTCGGTCGACATAGACCTCACCTACATTCCATTAGCTGACAGGAAGCAGAGTCTTGAAGATATCAACCTTCATCTGGCTTTCATCTGTGAGAAAGCGAAGAAGGCATTCAAGGGTATGCACATCAAGCCCAACTACGACACCTGCAAGTTGTTGTGCGAGTGGCGTGGAAAGCAAGTCAAGGTGGAGGTTAACCAGACCAAGCGCGGACTTGTGGGCGGCGAAGCTATCACAGTTCCATTGAGCGACAAAGCACAAGATGAGTTTGGACTCTACTGTGAGGCCAACATCGTCCCTCTGACTCAACTCTATGGCGGCAAGATAGCTGCAGCCCTCTCTCGCCAACATCCAAGAGACTTGTTTGACGTTAGCCATATGGACATTCCATTAGTTGATTGTCGTGAAGGCCTGATATTCTGTCTACTCGGCAGCGACCGCCCCATCCACGAGTCCTTTGCCCCAAGGCTGATAGACCAACGAGAAGCCATGGCCAACCAGTTTGACGGCATGACTGACATCCCTTTCTCTTATGAGGAGTTCGAGGAGACTCGTGCTAAACTGATAGCCGATGTCAATGGCATGATGACCGATGCCGACAAGAACTTCCTTGTCAGCTTTGAGCAGGGTAAGCCTGAATGGGATGGCTATGAGTTTGCCTACATGAAGAACTACCCATCAGTAAAGTGGAAGCTCGTGAATCTTGGGAAGCTGGAAAAGCAAAATCTAAAGAAGCTGGCTGAAGAGGCTGCAAAATTGAAATCAATCTTTAGACTTGGATAAATTGCCAGATTGAATACCATAGCAGCCCTCAAACTGTAATTGGGAGAAGAAATCCAATCTATTTGGGTTAACGAATCTAAAATTAAGATTTTTACACAACTTAGCGGAGGAAGCCATATGCTTCTTCCGTTTTTTTTGTATTTTTGCAACGGACAATCTGCGCTCACTTTATAAGTTACCAGGGTTAGACGAGTATCTTTCACGGGTTAATGGGTGAGACTGCTCACGCCGCGCCAATTATAGTTTGCGCTGTCAGGCATATCTATATGAAGCGGGCTATGAGTGGGTAAAGTAGTCCAGACATATTGAAGGTGTTTATCGACGCTGTGTTTGAGACTTCCTGTAATCTAGCAAGTCACAGAATTTTGGTCTTGAGCTATGCAACGGTAGATGTCCTGGGTGTGATTACAGTAACAAAATAGGAAACTCGTTGTTACGAGACAGTGCAAGTGCCCATGTTTGCAAAGACAAAGGCATTTGCACTTCGTTGTTTCCAAATCTTTTGACCCCATCAGCATTTTGTTCGGCATAACATTCAGAAAAGAAAAGGAAGAGGAACGTTGGTTGCGAAAGGCACTCGATGCCATCATCTCCGTGGGCTATCGAGTCAACTCCATCCGTGCCACACAGTTCGCACTGTTGCACGTAATCTACAGGCTCAACAAGCAACCCAAGAAAAAATAGACAGTCACCGACGTTTCAACGCCAGTGGCTGTCTGCTTGGTATAAGTCATGTCAGTGTTCGGCATGACTACAACTTCCGCGAAGTCTATTCCTCATCAAACAATCCGCCTCTGAAAGAGTTTGAGTTGAACTCAAAATTGTCGCGGTTAGATTCCGTTATGCTGCTTTCGCCATCTTCCTTAACAACGATAGATGTTGCCATAACGTTCATTGCCTCAATGCGGACAATCTCCATTTCGGGTGCAATATATGTTTTCTTCATAGTTTTGTTTGGATTACTTGTTGTTAGTAAGCAATGAATGTCTTGCCATTCTGAATATACATGCGGCCTTTCTCCACACCATACACCTTGCGTCCCTGAAGGTCATAGACTTGGGTAGCTTGGCTGTCAGATGGGTTCTCCACGCCGTCAATGCCGGTAAAGTCGTCTTCGGTGAAGATAGGCATAAAGCGAGTGGAACTTGCAGAGCCTGCTGACACGAGATAACACTTGTGGCCCGGCAGTGTGATGGTGGTCAGGAGCTTCATAAAGCCCGTAACATACGGAGTGGCATTCTTGTTTGTTGCGAAAGCATAGACGCCATCACCGGCAGTACCGCTGATTGACTTGGCTTCTACATTGGCTACCAGCTTGTTGCCCGACAGGTCTGCCTCTGCTCCACCAACCTCTGTGCTGATGTTCACGGTGCTGCCGTCAGTGCCCTTCACAATGATGCCCTGATTGGCAGGAACTGCTCCGTTCACTTCGCTTAAAATCACCTTGCCATCCGATGGCTCGTTGTTGACATAGAATGCCTGCACATCACTGGGCACGGTCACTGCTACCGGAGCAGAGAATGTAGCCCAGCCATTGGTACCTATGTTAAGGGGAAGAGTAGTTACAGGAACTAATTCCCACGACCCATTGTCGTCTGTCGGAGCTGCTTCAGAAGAATTTGTTGTTTCCGAACCACCTATTGCATAATAGCGTTTCTCCGTATCGTTTCCGTAGCGCAACAGATATTGTTTGGCAGAATTGCCCTTGGAGAACTCCCAAGAATGCTTGTATGACAGAGTGCCTTTGTCGCATGAAAAATCTCCCACACCAAGACGGTATACGTTCTTCCAGTATGCACCGTTCTCATAGGCCATGATGTTCTTGTCTGCATCTATATAGAATATGGCGTTCTTGTCTGCATCTGCCTGCATTGGTGTCAATGTACCGTCTGTCTTCTCGCCTTTAACATAGGTTTGAGTACCCTTGTTCTTTATATAGTAGAAGCCTGCAACAGGTTGGTTGATTGTCAGGTTGGCACCACTACTCAAGCTTTTCGTATATGTCTTAAATTGTGCAGCTGTCGCATATTCTGTTCCGGCAATTATTGAGGCAGCCTTGGTTTTATCCGCTTCAAAAGCACCGTCAGGGTCAGAATATTCTCCGGTACCGTTACCAATCACATAAGAGTCCGCATCGGTGTTTGCAGCACTTAATGCCGACATCAAAGCTGCAAAATCAGCGGGGGTGTGGAAACGGAGATTTGAGCCCCGATGACCACCTGAATTAGGCCAAGCCATAGCATCTCTTTCGCCCGATTGTTGGGAAAAGACGGTAATAAACACATTCGGGTTGTTTACATCACAGAAACCATAACCGTTATTGATGTTGGTAGGAGCGTATGAATACTTCGTAGCGTTTGCCTCTTCTCCAAGAGTCAAGTTTGCCAGAGTCGCACTTGAAGTGACAATATATTTGTTTTCGCTCAGGTTCTTTATGCTGAAACTGAATACATTGTCCTTGAAGAAAGGAACAATCTGCCACTTCCATTTATCGTTCTCACCAGGTTGGTTGGTCGGAAGGCTTCCTGCCTCTGAATAAACTCTTGTCTTTACAGCATCGCCTTTTGCATAGAAATAGCACAGCCTTCCATTTGGCTCGCCAGTAATATATGTAGGTTCAAGCGTAAATGGGAATTTTATGTCTGCCGTAAGCGTGAGATTGTCTTTGTTCCACTTCGGATTGTCATAACTAACATTGCTGACACCCGTCATCGGCGGAACATCACCATTTGTTTCTGAATTTATAGAGCCTTGGAAACTGCCGGTATAAGTTGTTCCGTTCTCATCTTTAACAGTATAGCTAATAGTCTGAGGGGCGATATCCACTGCTTCTTCTATGGCAAACTGTGAACCGTCATCCACTTCACTATAGTATTTCAATTCTTTTACGCCTGCACCTCCATGGTTCGACAAATAGCTATAAGGAGTTCCATGTTGCAGAAACGCCCACTTGCCACCTATCACCTTGATGTCATAACAGTTGTTGGTGTCATCAGTTGTTAATTTCGCAACTGCTCCGTCACCGGGGATAGCAGCAGGGCCGGCAATGTGTTTCGCTGCAAGCTTGTTTGTCAGTTTGAAACCCTTATACCAATTCCCGTTGATAGTCCATCTGTAATTGCTCTGCAAGCGATATGTCGGTGCGTTAGTTGTCAACGATATTATTGTGGCGTCAGCACTTGACGCATAAGCATACAGGTTGCCTCTGCACTTCAGCGTGTACTCTTTTGTTCCGTCAACTGAAAGCGTGAAATTATCCTTATATTTCGTGTTAATAGTATAGGAGGTCTTGTCTTTAGTGATTTGCACTGGCAGTTGCTCACTTCCATCCAAATACTCCACAATATCACTCGGAACAGTTATGCTTGGAGCAAATCCCACATACTCTGTTATTGTCGGTTGGGCTATTGTTTCTCCGTTAATCTGCAGTATATAATTTACAGCTACATGTTCTACTTCCGTAATTGTGGCCTTATAGACTTTCCAGTCATTGTTATCGTCAAGAGTTGTGACCTTGCCACTTTCCCAGAAGGCCAACGTACCGCCAGGACCGTTGTTATCAAGAATCCAGCCAAATGTGATTCCGTCTGTAGTAGAGTTAATTCCTATGTGTCCGTCCGTATCGTTTATCTTGTACACAAGAAAATTAAGAGCACTGGAATAATTACTTGATTTCAGAGTGGAGCGGTGACTAAAATCACTCCCATTCGGAGCAAAATAACGCCCTGTTGCAAACTGTATCTTATACGACCCGCGATAATCGCCAGGTATAAGACGCACAAGATATTACAGCGCATTACTTGTATGGGTAATCCCATTTGTAATTACACTGCTGACATTGCCAGAGGTTCTATATATGGTTTGAGAATCTCCCATGTCTACTACAGGAGTAAGCTTACCTCTCCCCTGTTGCAAAACATACCAATGCGAATTGTCATCGGCAGATGTCGACACTTCAAAAGCGCTTTCTGCCGTTTCACTATATGAAACGACCGAATGTTCAGGAAGACTGACCGTCCAGTCGTCTGCCCATCCTCCGACACATAATAGTGCCAGAAATAACAATGTTAGAATTTTCTTCATACATTTATCGATTTAAATTTATTATCAAATCTTTTATGCAAGATGTTTTCATGGAAATGACGCAACTGCGCACACTCCAAAACATTTTATTTCGGCTGCAAAATTAACAAAAAACCAGCAAATGCATTTTCTTTTTCCTGACTTCGTCATTGCGTCACCCAAAAATCTTCGTCAAAGAGTTTAG
>OJNH01002541.1_pt1 | contig 12640 bp, 8 predicted proteins | sample 1597361 | NCBI WGS metagenome assembly OJNH01 (sample SAMEA2452136, study PRJEB22498) | human gut metagenome | biome: human feces; feature: human gut; material: feces | place: Australia | collected 2012
TTGCTACTTACTTGATGGAAGAAGATGTAAATATCAGATATATACAAAAAATGCTGGGACATGCTTCGATTACCACAACGCAGATATATACATATGTAACGACTGAGAAGGAAAAAGAGATACTGCAGACAAGACATCCGAGAAATAAGATAAATATAGGAGAAAATTTCGATAATTTGGTATATTAAGATTGCTAAATATTGGGAAAGTTTGTATAATTAATATGGTAACGATAATTAGGAATTATCGGATAAAAATTAGAAAAACAGAGAACAAATTCATATTTTTTATACAGTATTTGGGTGAAAAAATGTCAGATTTCAAATTTGTATGTCGAGAAGAAGAACTTAATTTTGTGCAAGAAGCTTTATTAGAAAAGAAGTTTATTATATATTACTATTTTAATGATAGTGGTCTAACTCATTATTTAAAGAAATTGAATTCGATTTTAAACACCGATAATGAGATATGTTTCTATGTTGATTGTATTAAAAGCCAAAGTATTGCTATTCAAATTGCTACACAAATTATTTCTTGTTTCGATAAGAAAAAATTATCTCAATATACAAAAAGTAATGGTGAGGTAATCAAGAAAATTATAGAATCATTATCATCGTCTATAGATATTATACCATTCGTAAACGCTGGAGAACTTGTATCAAGTTTTGCAGATGCAATAAAAGACACTCTTGATACAGACATTGAACATTTATCAGATTATAAAATTGAAAAAGCAATTATTAGTATGCTTGGTCAAATAGAAAAAAAAGGAAAAATTAGAAAGGTATATATTTTAGTTGATGATGCAAGTTCTTTAAAACCAGAAGGGATAGAGTTTGTTGCTAAAATTATGGATTTTGATGTAGTGAGAACGTTGCTAACAATCCCTAATAATCATATTGACCCAGGAATGGAAAATCTATCTAAAATTTGTGCAAATGACTATAAGCCATATGAATTAGAAAAGATATTTAAGCGTCCAAATGATACTATGATAAAAGGATTATTTAGATGTTATGAACAAAACTATAATGATGATTATTTAAACATTTTTAATAGATATGAAAGAAATATCCATGTAATCATGTCATATATCCGGGGATTTCATATGGATTTCATGCAATTAGATAAGCCATCTATTTGTATATTAAAAATTTTATTGATTTTAGGAACACCTTTGGATATTGTGACTTTGAAAACAATATACATTCGAAATGCGCATTTACCAACAAATATAATCGAGGCTGATTTTAACGTTTTAATTAATAAAATGAGCATACAGGGCTTTATAGCACGTGACCAAAGAGATTGTATACATTTAAATAATAATATTGTAAGTGAAAAAGATATAAAAATTACTTTGATTGAACGACTGTCTATTTCAAGAGATATTATTGATACATTTGAAACATGTAAGATGCAATTGACAATTCCACAGTTAAAATTTGCAGTATCCAATTTAGATAAAGATTATAATAGACGTAAATCATATATTTTACTGCTATTAGATAAGCAAAAATCAATAGGACAGGTAGAACAACAGTATCTTGATATGTTATTCTATTTAGATAATAAATACGATTTAATAAAAATATGTTCTATGTATTACAATTTACAGGTGTATGATGTTCCCTTTTTACGACTTCAGCAGCACACAGAATTTCTAGAAGAAAGGGAATGTAAAGATTTACTTGCATTATTAAAAGAAAGATTACATAAAGACAACTATTGCGAAAAATTATGGGACTTGGTTAATAGTAGTATAAATCTAGATGAGAAGTGCTTATTGATGGCAGTTCTGTTTACAGCTTTATTTAACAATGGTGAAAATGAGAAATGCTTAGAAATATTACATGATACAAACAATAAATTTTATTATGAAAACTTTCGCCCATCTTGTTACTATCATTTTTTACTTAGAAATGTAAGTTATTACGTAGAAAACGTAGAAGAAGGCATACGAAATTACAGTTATTGTTTGTCAAAATTTAAAAATTGCGATCCAGTAAATTACAATCGAACTTTATCAAATTTTATTGGTTATTTAATGAAACATATAAAGAACAAACAAGCCAATCGAGTTTTAAACAATAAAATCGATGAGGTTAAATCTATTTTGGAATTTAATGACCAAAAATATTTGTATTTAAACATAAATTATGGAATTTATTTAATGTTAGAAACGAATGATGATCCAACACCATATTTTGATTCAATTTTATTTGATGCAGGAACAACAGAAACACCATATATATATGCAAAAATTAATCAAGCTCTTTATATTGCCCAGCATAATCCCATCGAGGCACTTAAATGCCTTGATGAGATATTTTATGCTTCGATTTGTGACTCAAATGTTGTACCAACAAAAATTTTTTATAAAATAAATAGGTTACTTGTTGATTATATGAATGACATAAATAATGTTGAATTCTTAGAAGAAATTAAATCAACACCTCTACGAGGCGATGAAAAATATACAAAATATCTATATTCATTTTATTCATATAGATTTAAAAATAAAATAAAATATAAAGATTTAGATTTCAAACAATGCTTCTTGCCAGGGTATATTTTTTATCATGGCTTTGATGCAGAAGTACTTATGTCAAGCTTAGCAAGACCTAATTTGAGAATATGATTAATTAATTCTTCATAAGATTTAAAATGACTATTAAGAAAGCTGTTCACAAAACCACCCTGTATTCCTAAATTCATTAGAACATTTACTTCTAAGAAGTATGGTGTAAGGCTTTCTTCTTCTAGCATAAAATCAATTCGAGCATAATCACAAGGTTGCATAGCCGAATAATACTTTTTAGCCATATACATAAGTTGCTTATTAATAGCAATATCTTGGCTCTCAAAACGTTCCATTCCAGAATCTGCAAATCGTTTTTGAGAATATGTCATGATATTTCCAGTTTTATGGGATACAGTATAGTGAGGTGGTGCAATTAATGGATTTCCGGAGATAGTATTTATCAAAGATACTCCGTAGCATATTCCCTTAATGTATTTTTCAACGATAACATCTATATTTTGTTGAGCATAGAGTTTTGATTTTGCTATTGCATCCTTCCAAGAATGGCAAAGGGAACTTTCGTCTATATTTATTGATGCACTACCGAAACGCGGTTTAACAAAATATGGACCAGGGAATGGAGCTATTTTACATAATGGATATTCTTTAGAGCAAACTACCCATGGAGCGGTTTTTAATCCCAAATGTTCTGCAAGTTGTTTAGACATACTTTTATCTTCAACAAGCGCACGAACATTTGGAGTTGCGCCTATGTATTTTATATTGTAATATTCACACAACGATTGAACAAAAATTTCACTATTTCTAAATCCTAATCTATTATAAACGGACCAGACTAATTGGTATTTATCGTGATTTTTTATGAGATAATCAACATCACTGGCTGTATCTATGTTATATTTTGATTTCTGCAATATATCAACAATTTTCCAATGGTAAGTCTCGGCATAAAACTTTTCCTCTGATGTTTTAGGTGGATTTAATACAATACCATTTGTGGGTGCAAATTGGGCTAAAAATAGAATATTTGTCATTTTTTCCTCCTTCGTGTTTTCCTTAAACATAACCTATATAGCAGTGAGTATTATTTTCTAATGTCAGCAATCCATTTCTACAATGTGATTCAAAAAAGTTCGTTAAACTCTCCATATATTTGCTATAATTTTCTTCACTTCTAGTTGGACAATATGATGCAGATTGATGCAATCCCAAAAAATTTTCTAAATTAAATATCAGCGGATTACTAAAAGATTTTGTAATATAATTTCCAGTAAAGAAATTTTTATAATCATCGGCTGATATAGCTCCACGCATTCCGCGTGATGAACCTGAAAAATCAGGGCAAAATTTCTTGCTTATTAAATCAATGGCTTGTACCCTTTCACTTTTTTCGTCACGACAATTCCAAATTAATATTACTTGTCCTTTGTCTTTTAATATCCGCTGACACTCTATTTTAAATGCAATTCTATTGAACCAATGAAACGACTGTGCTGCAGTAATATAATTTACGCAGTGTTCCTGTAGCGTTGTGGCTTCAGCAGTAGCATTTATAGACACAAAATTATCTCTATATGATAAGTTTAACTCGGCTATTTTACGCATATCATTGTTTGGTTCAACTGCATATACTAAATTGCAAATATCTAAAAGTTCTTTTGAAAGGATGCCGGTTCCTGAACCAATATCTGCAACTACAGTTGAAGCATTCATGCCAGCTTCAGAGCATAAATATGTAAAAAGCGCGTGTGGATATGAAGGGCGATACTTGTCATAGATATCAGCAATTCCATTAAATATGTTTTCATTCATATACTTTTCTCCTATTGTTGAAATATTAAGGAAAAGGAATAATCTTTATTAATAGCGCAATATAACACTTATCCGCATATTCTATGTTTCATCCGATAATTCCTAATTATCGTTACCATATTAAAATAAAATGAAAATTTTTTCGGCAGCCCCCTTTACCTAGCGGCGAATTAGGTGAAGGGGTTTTCTTTTGTCTAAAATATTCCCCTTTTACTGCACTTTGACAACTTCATATCTGTGCATCAGGCACACATCCGACCGGCCGGAGAGCCGGAAAGCACAAGTCAGGGTACGCCATGACGGATCAGTGTGAAAAGAACCGCACTATCCTGAGCGGGAACTACCTGTGGCTTTACTGCCCGTGGTGGGGCAGGATGCGATGATACCGGTCGGAGATAATGATACTTCCAGTGATGGCCCGCATAAGTGACGGGAAAATGCACACCCACGTTTGAGAAAGAATGTGGGCGGCTTTTATGATGCCTGCTTACTGGCAGGATGGCTGATGCACCTTTTTATAAAGCAGTAGAAATCATGGGCTGGATGGAAGCTCATTTTTGTTAGTAAAAAGCCAAACCGATACCTTCCAGCCTATTCCTGTGCTGCTTTATGGCACTAAGAAATTTTAGGAGGCGTAACGATGGCAAAGAATGCAGAAGAATTATTGATTTTTATATTTGATGAGATTTTACCGCGACATGGAATGAATCTGAGGGTAAAACAGAAAGAGCTTTCTCTGGAAATGCTCCGAGCATTGCAGGAAAACAAGCTGGCTTTATGTGAGGCAGAAGTAGGAACAGGAAAAACACATGCATATATCCTTGCACTGACAGTACACAACATTTATTCAAACAGGAAGGCTCCGGCGGTCATATCCACATCCACTATAGCCTTGCAGAAAGCATTGACAGAGGAATACATACCGCAGATATCCGGCATCCTTTTAGAGCACCATGTAATTGACAAACCATTATCTTTTGTGGTGCGGAAAGGAAAACGGCATTATGTCTGTGACTCCAGATTGAAGATATATGAGACATCCATAAAAAATTTGCAGAGAGAAGCGGATGCCGATCTGATACGAGAACTGGCAAGGCTTGGGGAACAGGAAGCTGACAGGATTGATCTGGATGATACCGTGCTGACACCCTATGTAAAAGGCAGAATCAACGTGTTTCGCTGCAATAAGTCATGCCCTTATTCGCTTTTATGCAGATTTATGAATTTTAAGAAAAAGTGCATGACGGATAGTTTTGATTTTCAGATTACGAACCACAATTATATCCTTGCTGATCTAATCGGACAGAAGCAAGGCAGAAAACCTCTCTTTCCGGGATATGGGGCAATGGTGTTTGATGAATCCCACAAGCTGATAGATACCGCAAGGCAGATGTACAGCACAGTTTGGGACGAGCAGGATGCGGAACTCATTGTAACCTTGAGTGAAGTAAACGGAAGAACCGCAGCCATGGATGAACTTACTGTATTACGGAGCAGGATTGCGGAATATAACAGACAGATATTTGACATACTGACGGGAAATTTAGCAGGAAACCACACCAGAGAGGCAAGCAGGATTGAAATAGTGGTAGGTTCCATGGAAAAAATCTATATGAGGCACATGGTAAAGGCTTTAGAGCAGCTTCCCTTATCCTATCAGGAAAACAGCGGACAGAAAATGAGGCTGCAAGGTCTGAAAAAGCGTTGTCAGGAGCTGACGGACAAGCTGACCGTATTTCTAAACAGCGGAAATTTCATCTGCTGGATGGAAAGGAGGGAAAACGGTAGGCTTGCCCTGTGTGCGATTCCCATGGAGCTGGAACAGATTTTATTCCGTGATATCTGGAGCAGACCGATACCGGTCATTATTACGTCCGGCACAATGTCAGTCCAGGGCGATTTTGACCACTTTAAGAGAATGACAGGGATTTCCTTTGTAGCTTTATCAAGAATCATGGAAACCAGCAAGCCCTCACCCTTTGATTTTCAGAGTAACGGTCTGCTCTATATACCGGAGCGTATGCCGTTTCCGAATATCAGGGATGACAGATACATACAGGCGGTCATGGAGGAAATATTGCAGATCGTGTCTGCCACCCATGGGCATACCCTGATCCTTTTTACATCCTATTGGCTTATGGAGAGGGTGTTCTATGGTCTAAGGGAGCAGCTTTCTGATTATCCGTTGTTTCTCATGGGCAGAGGCAGACTTGATGTAATAAGCAGCTTTAGAAGAAGCGGAAACGGAGTGTTGTTTGCCAGTGACAGTGCCGGAGAGGGAATTGACCTTGCAGGGGATATACTTTCCAGTCTGATTGTGGTAAAACTGCCATTTCCTGTGCCGGATCCAGTCATGGAATACCAGAAAAACCAGTATGAGAACTTTGATTTATACCGCAGGGACATCATTATTCCGGAAATGCTGATTAAACTCAGGCAGTGGTTCGGGCGTGGCATCCGCAGGGAACAGGACACGGTGGTATTTTCTATTTTAGACAGCAGGGCATCCCTGCGTGGCAGATACCGGGCAGAAATTCTGAATACCCTGCCGACCATGCCGGTCACGGACAGGCTCATGGATGTGGCAGATTTTATTATAAGGAAGAAAGCAGACTGTTATTTTATGGATAAGGAGCGGGAAGAAGAATGAAAGTATAGGACAATCTCACATTTGCATATGGTAATAATGAAAGAGGTGTGATTATGCTTCCCACGATTGAACAGTTACAATGTATGCAGAGCATGAACATTATGGAGCTAGATAGAGAGCAGCTTGCCAATGCGGAAGATATTGTTATTGATACAGAACAATGCGTAGAGAGCCGCATACGGTCTTTTATCGAACAGACAGGGAATCCGTTTGCACAAAATGTTGGGGAATATGTTCTTCAAATAGGCTTTGTGGAGGGAACGGATGATTTGATAGATGACCGTATGATATTGCTTACGAAAAGAAAGACGCAGATTACGGTATAAGTTAAATTGAAAAGTCCTTTACACAAACGAAAAATTATGTTAACTTAAAAACAGGACTATTTCAGTGAAAATCCTGGTTTAAGTTACATTACCCCGTAGGACGGGTTTTGCTAACAATATGAAATCAGGAGGTCACGAATGAAAGCGAAAGAATTATATAGAGTTGGCATTTATCTTCGTTTGAGTCGGGATGATTTTTCTGCCGGGACTGAAAACGATATTGATGGCAATAAAGCAGAAAGCAATAGTATCAGTTCTCAAAGGGATATGATCTGCTCTTTTATCAAAAAACAGGGCAATATGGAAATCTATGATATCTATGTGGACGATGGTTGGTCTGGAACTAATTTTGAAAGACCGGAGTTTAAACGGATGATGGAAGATATCAAGGCAGGTCATGTTGACTGTGTAATTGTAAAAGACTTATCCAGATTAGGACGAGATTATATTGAAGCCGGGCGGTTGATTCAAAAGACCTTCCCGGCTTTTTCTGTGCGTTTTATTGCCCTGACAGACCATTTTGATTCCCTGACCGCCGATTACAACGAGACTTCTCTGGTTGTACCTGTTAAGAATTTTGTCAATGATTCTTATGCAAGAGATATTTCCGGCAAAGTGAGAAGCCATCAGAAAGTAAAGAGGGAAAACGGAGAATTTATAGGTGCTTTTGCAGCCTATGGATACAAAAAAAGTGAAGATAACAGGAATCTTCTTGTGCCAGATGATTATGCGGCTGATATTGTACGGAAGATATTTGCATGGAAGATAGAAGGCTACAGCAATCTTGCCATTGCCGAAAAACTGGAAGGATTAGGGATTCTTTCACCGATGGAATACAAAAAGATGAGGGGAGAGAAGTTCCAGACCGGCTTTGTGACAGGAGTAAAAACAAGGTGGTCGGCAGTAGCGGTAAAGAGGATTCTTGTAAATGAGAATTATGTAGGCACGCTGGTCCAAGGAAAGGAAGAAAAAGTCAATTATAAAGTCAAAAAGTCAGTAAAAAAGCCAGAGGAAGAATGGACGAAGGTGCAGGAAGTGCATGAGGCCATTATTTCAAAGGAAGATTTCGAGATAGTGAAGGATTTGCTGCAGGTAGATACCCGTGCAGGAAAAGGCGAAGAGAAAGCACATATTTATGCAGGGATACTATATTGTGGGGATTGCGGGGAACCGATGATCCGTAGAGTGAACTGGTATAAGGGTAAAGAAAGTGTATCCTTTATATGTTCCACAAAGAATAAGGGCGGGGACTGTAACAGACATACCATTTCAGAGGAAAATCTGAATCAATTAGTGCTGACAGGACTTAGGCAGCAGATATCATTATTTATGAACAAAAGTAATGTACTTGCCCATATAGAGCAGATGGAAATCAATTTTGAGGAAGTAGTTGCTTTTGACAAGGAAATTGAAAGGCTGCATAAGGAACAGGATAAATACCTCTATCTTAGGGCAGGGCTATATGAAGATTTAAAGAAAGAAATTATCACGGAAGAAGACTTTAAGAATTTCCGTGCGATATATGAACAGCGTTATCAGGAGCTTCAGCAAGCAATCTGTAATCAGGAGGAAACGATAAAATCACTCTTTAAGTCGGGTGTAACAGCCGGGGTCAGTCTGGAACGGATGAAATCGGTTATGCAGATTACAGAGCTTGACCGCATTACGCTTGTCACTTTTGTAAGACGTATCTATGTATATGAGGATAAGCGGGTGTATCTGGAATTGAGACACAAAGAATTATTTTCAAAAGTAATCATGCTTTCTGAATATGCAGAGTCAAGACAGCGGCATGTCAGAGGGGAGGCGGTTTAAATGGCCAGAACCTCTAAAAAGAAAAGTGCGACTGCCATATTGAATGCGAAATCAATGATGAGAAAAATCTACTCTGTTGGAATATATGCGAGATTGTCTGTGGATGGGGAAAAGGCTTGCGAACAAGCCAGAAAAAACGAATCCATAGAAACACAGATAGAGATTGCAAAGGCTTTTGTCAGACAACAGGAAGATATGGTAATCTTTGACTGCTATACAGATGTTGGAAAGACCGGAACGAACTTTGAGCGGGACGGGTTTGAACGTATGATGTGTGATGTGAGAATGCGCAGGATAGACTGTATCATTGTTAAGGACTTGTCACGGTTTGGCAGAAATCATATTGAAACCGGCAACTACATAGAAAAGATATTTCCTTTCATGGGAGTACGTTTTATTGCGGTCACGGACAATTTTGATACTCTGTATCTGTCAGGGAAGAATGAAACATTAGGTGTAAATTTAAAAAATCTGGTAAATGAGATGTATGCCAAGGATATTGCTGTCAAAGTAAAGTCGAGCAAAAAAGAAAAGTGGGAACAGGGCAGTTATACCGGTGGAGTACCGCCATATGGATACAGGGCAGAATGGATCGGGGATAAGAAGTGCCTGTTCATTGAGGAAGTCACTTCCGACATTGTGAAAAAAATCTTTGATTTGTTCTTATCCGGTAAAAACACGAAAGAAATAACGGCGTGGCTCCATGAAGAAAGAATCGTAAGACCTTCGGTATATCACAAAACAGGGCATATATATGGTCAGGAAGGCTGTGAGCTGCTGCAATGGTCGAAAGGTACTGTCAAAATGATTTTGACGAATCCGGTGTATATGGGATGTCTTGTTCAGGGAAGGACTTGTGGAAAAGACTACATGATGCGCGAACGCCATGACATTGATTCAGAGGATTGGTCGATAAAAGAGCATACCCATGAGCCGATCGTCAGCGAGGATATTTTCTTTGAGGCTGCAGCGAAATTTGAGAAATCCTCTGTTTACTGCAATGAAGATGGTTTCTCTAAAAGGGTTCCGTTGGACGAAGATATCTTTGCAGATATGCTTTATTGTGGGGATTGTGGTGCAAAAATGAAGCGGATAACCCAGATAAAGACACTTAGTTCTAATGATAAGGTAAGGCTCTATAGTTACAACTGTCCTAAATATGACAGGATTGATGAACAAAAGTGTGCTACAAAAAGTATTACATTATGCACATTGACAAAGATTGTCAAAGAAGCAATCCGACAGGAATTTGCTCTGTCAGCCATGCGACCGAAGGACTTGGTGGAAGCAAATAACAGAGAGTCGGAGAGGATAAAAAAGGAGTGGTCGAATCAGTTAATTGAGGTGGAAAGAAAAATTGAGAATATAACAAAACTTGGAAGCGAGCAGTATATCAAATACCGGATGGGAGAAATTAGCGAAGGCATTTTTCAGAAGGCAAAGGAGGCAAATGATAAAAAGACAGTTTCTTTTCAGAAGAGGCGGGTGGATATAACCGAAAAACTTAGAACAATCGATGCACAGACAGTTCAGAAAAATCATTTTCTCCGTACCTTAATCAAGGGAAATGACAAAACAGAACTGACAGCGGAAGTAGTGAGAACACTGATTCACAGGATAGAAGTATATCCGGATCACCGGGTAAAGGTAGTTTTTGCTTTTAAGAGAAGTGATTTTCTTGCAGGAAAGGGGCAGCTGGGATGAAAAGGTATTTGATTGTTATTTATATCCGGTTATCAAAGGAAGATAAGAAATGTAAAGTAGAAAGTAACAGTATCACGATGCAGCGTATGCTTTTGCAGAGATATGTGGCGGAACATTTTAAGGACTATGACCTTCTTGAGTTCTGTGATGACGGCTATACTGGAACCAATTTTGACCGGCCTGGAATGCAGGCAATGCTGGAAATGGTAAGAGACGGTAAGATAGACTGCATTATTGTAAAAGATTTTTCAAGATTTGCGAGGGATTACATCGAACTTGGCTCATATCTGGAACAGATCTTTCCTTTTATGGGTGTGCGTTTCATATCTGTAAATGATGATTATGACAGCAAGGATTATCAGGGCAGTTTAGCTGACATTGATGTGAATTTTAAGAATCTGCTGTATGATTTATATAGTAAGGATTTATCTCAGAAGGTGCGCTCTTCTCTGTCAGTAAGAAAAGAAAATGGAGAGTATGTCAGTGCGAACAGTCCTTTTGGCTATGAAAAGGATCCGAAAGACCGGCATAGACTGCTGATTGAAGAAGATGAGGCAGAAATCGTCAGGAAGATTTTTTCCTTAACAATGGAGGGATTTACCTCTGTGGAAATCGCAAGGCTGTTCAATGAGACGGGAGTAAAAACACCGATTGAATTTAAAATTGAAAAAGGAAAAACAAGGCGTGTCCCAAAAGGTGACCGATTCCTGTGGAACAGCAGCACGATTTGTTCCATGCTTCGCAATGAAGTTTACATAGGGAATATCGTGCAGAAAAAATATACAAAGGAATTTGTGGGAGGGAAAAATCACTTAAATCCCCGTGAAGATTGGTTGGTTTCATATCATCATCACGAGCCGATCATAAAAAAGGATGTATTTGACAAAGTACAGGAGGGGCGGGGAATGAATCGACCGTCGCAATACCACCCAACGCATCCTCTTATCGGAAAACTGGTTTGTGGATGTTGTAAGAAAAATTTAGGGTATCGCAGGGGGCTGAATCCATATTTTAATTGCAGGAACCGTTATACAAATGTGATGGAATCCTGTGTTGACAAAGTAAATGCAATGTTCCTGGAACAGTATATATTATTTATGATGCAGGATAAAATCACAGCCGATGGAGAACTGGAGAAGCTATGTAGGGAGGCTGTCAGCAGGCTGGACACTGAGATAAAAGAGCTAAAGGTAAAACAACAGATTTTATCATCCAGAGCACTAAAATTGAAGGACCATAGGTTTGAAAAATATCAAAATTATGCACTTGGAAAGAGCAAAGCATTCCAGCCTGAAGATAAAACGGTAAAATCTGTGGAGAAAGAACTGCAAAGCTTAAATGACTGCATTCAGCAGATGGAAACGGAATATGCCAAGATGGTATGTGAAAGAGATAGGCTGAATATGGGAAATCAATTTGCCGTTCTTACGAAAGAGATGATTGATCGCTACATTGAAAAAATAGTAGTATATAACGAACAGCATATAGAAATAACCTGGAAAGGAAAGGCAAGAGCTGTATCGTGAAAAACGGGTGTCGGTGATTCTGGGTTTTGCAATAATTTAACATTGTCGGTAACAATTTGTGACAATTAGTTGACAGCAGGTATCGTTTTTAGGGCGATAACCGTAAAAACCCTTGAAATGAAGCTAAAAAATTGTTTGCAACTACTTGACAGGAGAGGGGATTGATTATACCAATCCGGCATTTCGCTACAGTGACGGGAGCAGCCGGATCGTCCGTATCTGGGATCAGACGATACAGGAGGGAGAGCCGCCTGCCGGAATT
>OJNH01002545.1_pt1 | contig 12621 bp, 9 predicted proteins | sample 1597361 | NCBI WGS metagenome assembly OJNH01 (sample SAMEA2452136, study PRJEB22498) | human gut metagenome | biome: human feces; feature: human gut; material: feces | place: Australia | collected 2012
CCGCTGTCCTTCACTTCCTGAATGGGCGTGTCGATAAATTCGTCAAAATTCTCGAGTGCCTTCACGAAATCCTCCGGCGTCAGGAACAGATTGATGAATGGGCTCCGGAACTGCAGCCCCAGCCAATGATAAATAAATCCGCCTGCGCAGTTGCTACAAATCAAAGTCGGCGTTGTATTGTTCAGCCGCTCTCGATTTTTTGCATTGATTTTGTCATGCAGGAAGTTCAAGACTCTCTTCTGAATCCCCATAGAAAACACCTCACAATACAATTCCAAACAATCTATATGCCAGTTTAACATCCAGCATGGCCACACGTGTGAGTGCCTTTCCCTTCTTTGACACCGGTGCGTTCAGATACGATTTTCCATAGTTCCGGTAAAGCTGTTGGAATTCGTCCAGCACCGCTTTATTTTTATATCCCGCTTTTGCCATCAGCATCAGGCATTGGTTGCAGGCATAGACAATGCCAGTCTCCGCCTCTTTTTGCAGGCTGGGATAATGCGCAAAAACAAAGGCAAGCTGCTCTTTTTTTCCCTGTATGCTGTCCAACCGCTTCTCCGAAAATCCGCTTGTCGTGATACTGTTTGGGCTTTTCCGATAAAGATAGCCCACTTGGGTAGTCGCTACAATACGGGATGCCTTATCTACTACTTTATAGGTCGTAAAGACATCTTCATGGTATTTCCCGACCGGGTAGCTGACATCGTCAAACAGCTCACGCCGGTAGACTTTTGCCCATGCAGTCGTACCGATTTCAGAGCCGAGCAGAAACTTCTGCATCTGCTGTATCGGGTCATCATAGACATTGACCTTTGCGATATCATCAGGCAAAGGGACCTCTGCCCACTGCGCATCTGCTTCACAGCGCACATTAGAAAATGCGATAAAATCAGCTTGATAATGTTCTGCCAGCTCCAATGCCGTGCTGATAAAGCCCGGAGCAAGCATGTCGTCACTGTCAACAAAGGTGATAAAATCGCCTTTTGCAGCTTCGATTCCGGTGTTCCGTGCCGCCGACAGCCCAGCGTTTTCCTGATGGATGACCTTCACACAGCTGTATTCTGCTGCATACCGGTCACACAGTGTGCCACTGTTATCCGTAGAGCCATCGTCTATCAGAATGACTTCCATATCGCTGATGTTCTGTGCCAAAATGGACCTCATACAGTCAGCCAGATATTTTGACACATTATAAACAGGGACAACAACGCTAACCATATTTATCCATCTCCTTTATGCCCAGAAAGGCAAATATGCATATTGTGCCGTTGAAGCTGCTTTCAAAAATAGAACTATCATTCCTGCAACTACTCCCGTTGTATATATACTTTTTGTTGCTCCACTCCAAAGCCCACAGGATTTGGAAAATAATAATATAAGGAATGGTTGAAAAAGCATTGACAAACGCTGTGCGCCATCAAACGACAATCCTATAATATTAATGCTGACATAACACAGTGAAAAAAGCATGACTTCAAAATCTATGTGATGCTCCTTTTTACTCCAATCCAATCGGAACGCAGAGAGTAAAATAATTGCAAGCACAATAACCCAAACAATAACAATACCGTTTGCCTCATTGATTTTCCATCGTCCATTACCATATCGCACTGCATAAATGGGAAACCATCGAAGAATAATTGGAAGAAATGCGGCTCCGACAACTCCAACCACCATCATTACTATGGTACTGATGATAATAGACTTTCTTCCCGCTGGTATTTTTTCGAAGATAACCGCCAAAAAAAAGACACAACAAGATACATGAAATGTGCAAGCGAGAAGCACGCCAATGACAAATCTTTTCCAATTTCCTTTTTTTAATTCTACCCACGCAATGCAGCAAAGACTAACACCAATTCCCTGCCGCAAAACATTAATTGAGAGAAGATATGAACCAACAGCCAAAAACGAAAAGACCGAAACAATCACGTTACTTTCTATATAAGTGCTTACTAATTTGTAGATACCGTATACAAAAATACCAGCGCACAACGCTATGAAGAGTTGCGTAGGTACCATTAAATCACCACAAATTTTTTCAAGGATCATAAAACCCTTTTCTGTGGTGAAGAAATGATGATTCCATTCACCTTTAATGAGGCCTCCCCAACTCAGTTCCTGAACCGCCTCATAATATTTTATATAACTGACAGTATCTACTCCAACCGTTTTATTTCGCAAGGCAGACAACAGAAAAACAGCCAAAAATGACATCGCCACAAAGAAATTCGATCCTTCGCTTTTTACATTTCCAACAGTATATAATACTGTTCCTTTTTTTGTTACACACCAAAGTAACAATATATAAACAATAAGAATTATGTACGCACTCATACTGGTGTTTTAGCACCTTTCTGTTTTTTTTGCGTTATGGAAATAAATCTTTTCGATTTTCTCAAAGCACTGATTCAACTCATACGTCTCGCAGACAAACTCCCGTCCGGCCTGTCCAAGCTCATGCCGCCTATCTGCATCCATATACATTTCATACATAGCCTGTGCCAGCTCCTGCGGGTGCTTGCGCGAAACCACAACGCTGGTTTTTCCCGGCACAGTTGCTTCCATCAGTCCTGGAATATCACTAATAATAACAGGCGTACAGCACGCCTGCGCCTCAACCGCCGAAACGCCAAACGACTCCGACTCCGACTCCGACGGGATTATACCACAATCCATGCACGCCCACGCAAGAGCCGCTTGTTCCTGCGGAATGAATCCCAGCCAATTTGTGATATTCTCGATTCCAAGCTCTTTTGCAAGGGCTTTATATTCGTTTTCCTGCGGTCCCTTTCCTGCGATTCGGAGCTGCACCGGCACTTCCGGGTGCTGTTTTTTCAGCAGTGCAGTTGCCCGGAGCAGTGTTGCAATGCCATATTTATCCGAAAGCGATTTCACCGTACCGATAACATAATCTCGACCGTTCTTGGTGTTGACGGTATCATACTTTTTCCCCGGTGTCTTGTCCGGTGAAAAAAGCTCGCAGTCCACGCCAAACGGTGTAATAGCAAAAGGCTTTCGGGTATACTGAGATGCTTCTTTTGCCATTGCCTTACTTGTGGAGAGGAGATAAGCTGCTTTGTTCAGGCTGAACTGAAGCATCATCCGGTGAAGGATACTCTTCTTGGGAAAATCGTATATATCCGATCCCCATACAGACAAATAATAAGGCGGAAGATTCGCCAATGCGGCAACTGTTCCATAGCTGGTTGCATAGTGTGCATTGATCACATCCGGTTTTATTTCATTTACGTTTTCGTGAACTTTTCTTGCCTGAAACAGATATTTGAGTTTTTGCGCGTCACTTCCGCGTACTCCTGCACCACTGTTGATGTAGTGAACGGTGCAGCCCTCTATTTCACCTTCTGTAAAAGAGATCACATCGATTTGATGCCCACGATTCCGGAACCAGTGGCACCATTTTTGGGTGTGATAATTATTTGCAGGTGCAATAAAACATATTTTCATGGGTTTGATTCCTCAGTTTTTACAGAGTCCGAACCAGCACATCTGCAATTCTCTCACACGCATGACCGTCGCCATACGGGTTGCTTGCTTTGCTCATTGCATCATACTCTTCTTTGTCGGAAAGCAGACGACTGAATTCGTTATAAATGGTTTTTTCTTCGGTGCCGACCAGTTTCAAGGTTCCCGCTGCAATGCCTTCTGGACGTTCCGTCGTGTCACGCATAACGAGAACCGGCTTGCCGAGAGACGGCGCCTCCTCCTGAATTCCACCAGAGTCAGTGAGAATCAGGTAACTACGGCTCAGGAAGTTATGGAAATCCAAAACATCCAGTGGTTCGATAATGTGGATGCGGTCATCGCCACCAAGGAACTCATCTGCAATTTCACGCACAACCGGGTTCATGTGGATTGGATAAACTGCCTTCACATCCGGATGCTCATCCATCACATGGCGAATTGCCTTGAACATATGACGCATCGGCTCTCCAAGGTTTTCGCGGCGATGTGCAGTAATCATAATCAGACGGCTACCCTTTGCCCATTCCAGCTCAGGGTGAGAGTAGCTCTCACGCACAGTGGTTTTCAGCGCATCAATTGCCGTATTACCGGTAACATAGATGCTATCCGGATTTTTGCCTTCCTTCAGCAGATTCTGTTTAGAAAGTTCAGTGGGGGCAAAGTTAAACTTGCTGATGATGGAAACAGCCTGACGGTTGAATTCTTCCGGGTACGGGCTATAAATATTGTAAGTACGCAGACCAGCCTCAACGTGACCAACAGGAATCTGCAAATAGAAGCAGGCCAACGCAGTCACAAAAGTCGTAGAAGTGTCGCCGTGAACCAGAACGACATCAGGTTTTTCTTTTTCCAAAACTTCCTTGATGCGATTCAAAATATTGGTAGTTACATCGAACAGAGTCTGCTTGTCCTTCATAATAGACAGATCGTAGTCAGGCGTGACATCAAAGGCTTCAAGAACCATATCAAGCATTTGGCGGTGCTGTCCTGTCACACATACCACGGTCTGCAGTTCTTTCCGCTTCTTCAGCTCATTGACAAGCGGGCACATTTTGATTGCTTCCGGTCTGGTACCGAAAACGAGCATTACTTTTTTCATAATATATAGTCTCCAAAAGAAAAGGCTGTGCAGAATTTGATCTGCCCTTTCTGCACAGCACTTCTCATCATATTTTAAATGTGATACACGCCCGGCAGATCAATGATATTATGGCAATCCAGGACTACCTTGCCAGACAGCTTGTCCACATTCTCGCGGATTTCGGTGTGCTTAACCATGACGACAACCATATCAACATCTGCAAGGAAAGTGTCTAGATCATGATACTGATTCTTGACCACATCCTTTGTAATAAACGGGTCGTAAACCTTCAAACCGGTTGCCAAATGGCGTTCCTGGCTCTCCAGCAACTGCAGCGTGGGGGACTCACGCATATCATCCACATTCTCTTTGTAGGTCAAGCCATAGAGACCAACGCGGCTCACATCCGTAAGACCCTTTTCCTTCATGATCTCATAGATACGGTTCAGCACGAAGTCCGGCATACCGTCATTGGTCTTCATGGACTCGTCAATGACCTTTGCCAGAGACGGATAGTCACCAACAAGGAACCAAGGATCAACGCTGATGCAGTGACCACCAACACCGGGACCCGGCTGCAGGATGTTTACGCGAGGATGCATATTGCAAATCTTGATGATCTCATAGACATCCATATTGTCGTGACGGCAGATTTTTGCCAGTTCGTTTGCAAAGGCGATGTTGACCGCACGGAAGGTATTCTCAACAACCTTAGTCATCTCTGCAGTACGGATATCTGTCACAACAATCTCGCCCTGGCAGAAAGAAGAATACAGAGTCTTCACCTTCTCACCAATCGCCTTATCATCAGCACCAATCGTGCGGTTATTGTGCAGCAGCTCGTAAACCATGTTGCCGGGGATGATACGCTCCGGAGCATGGACGAGATTGATATCCTCACCAATCTTGAAACCATTCTCTTCAATCACCGGGCGAACATACTTGTCGATGGTTCCCGGAGAAACAGTGGACTCGATAACCACGGTAGCCCCCTTCGGGCAGACACGCATAACGTCTTTAACAGCCTCAACAACGTAGCAGGCATCAACCTTCTTGCTGAACTTATCATACGGTGTAGGAACAGACACGATGTAAGTATCGGTGACCTGATATTCGGTGGTAAACTTGATACCGGCATTCAAAGCATTCTGGAACAGTTCATCCAGTCCCTTTTCCTTGAAAGTGGTTTTACCTGCATTCAAGGTAGCAACCAGCTCCTTATTATAGTCAGTACCAATAACCTCTACGCCGTGAGATGCCATCATCAAAGCAGTAGGCAAACCAATGTAACCCAGACCAATTACGTTAACCATTATTCTTTCCTCCGTCATTAGTTCAGCAATTCGTGCAACCGCTTTTCAAAAGCAATCGCAATCTGTTGCCGCGAATATTTTTCATGCATCAATTTTCTTGCTTCAGTGCGATGCTCACTGTATTTAGAATAGTTCTCGACCATTTCATCGAAAACTCCCGCAAGCTGTTCCGTATGATCCGGAGAGACACATCTGCCCATCTCCGATTCGTTTACAATGTCACAAGAGTCACCTTCTGCGACAAGCAACACAGGACAACCAATTCCGAGTGCTTCATACACCTTTGTTGGAATGCTGTCCTTCATATTAGAGTTCTTCAAAGGGATAAAACTCATCTTCGCATATGACAGAAGCGTAAACACCTTCTCATGCGGAAGCACTCCGCAGAAACGGACATTATCAAGCCCGCGCTCCTTTGCCTGCTGCTCCAGCACATCCTTTTCTGCGCCTTTACCAAAGAGCAAGAACTGGACTTCCTTATGCTTTGATTGCTCTGCCATATCCAACAGTGCTCCTAAGCCCTGCGCTAAGCCAATATTACCAACATAAACGCAGGTAAACTTCTTATCGAGTTCATATTGAGCAATCAAATCATTATCAATGGTACTGTTCTCAACACTCTCGTCAAAACCATTGCCGACAAGTTTCACCTTGTCCACATGAGCCTCTCCACCCTTAGCACCGCCAACTGAAATCACATGACCTTTGATTTTTTCAACTTTGCCAGGGGAAACGGTAGTCACCCAATCCGCATGCTTGTACATGAAGCGAGTAATCGTTCTGAACACTTTGCAATAGATGCTCCCCTCTGTAAAGCTGCCCATTTCAAGTGCCACGTCCGGCCAGATATCGCGCACATCATATACCAGTTTTGCACCCTTACACTTTGCGATAATCCATCCGGGAATGCTTACCAGTGGAGGTGGCGAAGTCGTGATAACCACATCTACCTTGCCCGCCTTCATAGCAGTAAAAATGGATGTGATGCCAAAACTGAGGTTGTTAAGCATTCGCATTACTGTTGTTTTCTTTTTCATGCGAATTGCCGGAGAATAGAGAATTTTCTCTCTTCGTGGCTCAATTTTTCCATTTCCCTTATTCGTGGAACTTGCTATCACCACAACCTCATCGCCTTGGTCGATGAAGGCATCGGCCATGGTGCGCATTCTATATGAACACGCCTGAGCTGTGGGATAGTATTCATCTGTGTGAATCAAAATCCTCATATATGTACAACCTCTTCTTTTCTGTCTTCCTCAAATAAACTTGTGCGCTTCACGCGCGTGTTATGTAGACTGCGGTGTGTACACCACAACTGCTATTGGCCTATGGCTATGTGTACACATCGCCTCTATCGGTGATTTCAACCCCTTTGTTATGGAAAGACCTTTGTTTATTCCTGATGTCACATTCTCGAAAAATCATTGTAGCATCAACACTTTTCGGTGTTTTCTACGTTCATATCATCTCGGTGGACTCTGGCATAAACACAACCTAACGTAACAATCATCTGTGAGCCTCATTTTCGGCTCATCGTCTCGCAACAGTAACCGCTTCGTTTATGCCTGACTCCACAAAGCATTGAAATATGCCGTAGTATCAATACTTTTCAGCATTTTCCTCATTTTTTTCGCTTCGGTGGACTCTGGTATAAACATCTCTTTACCGTAGCGTCCTTATGAGCCGTACACCCTTATCTTCAAGACCGATTTCAGTCTCAGATGATATTTTCATCGTCCCACAAGGCTCGCAGAATGATAATGTCATTGAAAAACCTATGTTTATTCCTGATGCCACATTTCGCGGATTTTCGCTCGTTTTTTGTCTATATTGCTATAAAGCCAAGCAGTCCAGCCGTTATTTTTTGCCACTCATAGCAGTGGTCTGCCCTTCGCTGACGCCCTCGGTGCTTTCCGGCATAAACAGGATCTTCACGGTTGCCAGCATGATTTTCAAATCCTCGATCAGGCTTGGATGTGCAATGTACATCAGATCCATCTGCAGCTTATCGTAGGGGGTGGTATTATATTTGCCATATACCTGTGCATAGCCGGTCAAACCAGCCTTAGCCTGTAAGCGCAGCGCAAACTCCGGCATCTCCTCGCAGTACTGTGCGGCGATCTCCGGGCGCTCCGGACGGGGACCAACAACAGACAAATCACCCTTCAGGATGTTCAGCAACTGAGGCAGTTCGTCCAGACGGCAGGCACGAATAATGTGGCCGACCTTTGTAATACGGTCATCTTTGTCGCCGGTGGAAAGACGTGCCACGCCATCCTTTTCTGCATCCACACGCATGGAGCGGAACTTCAGAATTTCGAATTGCTTGCCGTCCTTGGTCAGACGCACCTGCTTATAGAAGGCGGGACCACCATCGGATTTGACCGCAATGGCTGTGATCAGGAACAGCGGGCTCAAGATGATCAGTGCCAGCAGTGAGATCACAATGTCCATCGCGCGCTTGATGAACAAGAACTCCGGGCTTGCCATGTAACGACCGACACGCAGCATCGGCAGATGGAACATATGCATCGGCCAAGCGCCACTCATAATAACGTCGCCAACGCGGGGAATGACGAACATATTGATGCCCTTCCCTACGCAGTGCTTCAGGATAATGTTTCGCTCATGGCTGTGAACACCGCTGACAAAAACCGTCTCCATGCCGTCCAGAATGCTCAGGTCTGCCAAGCACTCCGACACGCTCAGGGTAACCTGCACGTCGTATTTCTGGTTCAGACCATACTCGTTGATGAGCTTTTCCATACCATGACGTACATCGTAGACCACAGCAGTCTTCTGCGGCGAGAAGGTCGTGTAGTACCATTTATGTGCGCAGGATGCCCAAATTGCAGACATCACCAGCTGCCCCGCAATTGCCGCGATACCCGGCAACAGGTTGCAAATCTTTGCCGACATCAGGCAGATCACGATGTACAAAATACCATCGGTTGCCATCGCGCCAAGGATCTGGCCATACACAAGCTCTGAGACCCGCTGCATCGACATCCAAAACGCATCGTAGATTTTACCGAGTGCAATGTACAGGATAAAAAACAGGCCTAAAATCGCAAAATGACCCTCCCATGCCAGATTTGCATAGGTCTGGTGCGAGTAGTACAGGAACCAGCAGGCCGCAAACGGCAGCTCGATCATCAGAACGTTCAAGATCTTTACGATCCGCAACATCACATCATGCTGAAACTTTGACATAATCCTCTCCAATAACTCCTTTAGCTTTTCTTTCTTTACGACTCACTCAACTTCTTCAACGCACTTTTCCAATGCGCTTTACAGAAACCGTTTTGGAGCTCAACCACACAACCCGACATCTTCTCCCGTTTTGTGGTTAGCTGAAACATTCAGATTTTCGCTTTTCCTCTTAGACCCCTGCGCCAGCTCCAACCGATGTGGCCTCGAATCCACCTTCTCCCACTGCATCCCGATGGCATCCAGCTTTGCAACACGTTCCTCAGTTAGAACAGCGCAGCTTTTTTCGGGATTCTGTCGGGTATACCGCTGTCGCTTGACCCAATTTTCCGAGGTTGTAACCGCTCGGTGACAATTTTATCGCCCCCGCCGTTGGCATAGAGCCGGTGAACTGCCTCCTGCATCTCTCTTTGCAGACTGGAAATACTGGTCAGACCTTCGAAATTATAGACAACATCCAGGATAAGTGGTGTCGTATTATCCTCTGCGGTTAAAGCCCGGCCAATCTGCTGCTTATAGATGATGGGCGAAATCGTTGGGCGGAATAGGATGACCCCGGAAATGCCTTCCACATGGACGCCCTCGTTGAGCATATCGATGCAGAACAGCAGCTTCAGCCGGTTGCTGGTGTCTGTCTTGAAGTCCGAAAAGGCTTTGTCGGTGTTCGGGTCATCCGAGTAGGCCTGATACACCACCACGTCCGGGTTGACCCCGGCGAACCACTCCGGCACATGGGACACCATCTCGTCCATATGCTCCTTGTTGGCGCAGAACACGATGTATTTGCCAGTCTTATTCGTGATATGATGGGCAAAGACCCTGTCCAGACCGTCCGCCTGTTCCAGTGCCCGGCGCAGTGCGTCCAGATATTTCTGGTTCACATCCTGAATGCCCGGTGTTCGCAGGTTGTCCACCCGTGCCTGATACTTTGCAAGCGTTTTCTGGCACTGGTAGACGGTGGTCACATACTTCGGGATAGGCAAAATGCCTCTGACAACGGCTTCGCCAAGGGTCATGTCGCTCGCAACACGGCTATCAAAAAGTTCTTCAGCCATGTCGCGGTTATTATCCAGATAGCGGATGTTTGTTGCTGTCAACCCCAGCAGTTTCGCGTCCGGGCATAACCTTAATAACGCCACCGTGCTTTCGCCCCAACATTCCGCACCGGCACGGTGGAATTCATCGAGTATAATATAGGCAGGCTTCTGCGCTGCTATTTCGTCCAGCTGTGCCTGCGTGCAGCACATCAGTTTGGCGTAGGTATAAAAATGAACGTTTGCCAACGGAAAATCCAGGTTGTTCCTTTTCAGGCTCTCCAGCTGGGTCTTGAAGATGTATTCACTGGGCGAAAGCCAGATCACGACCTTCTCCGGGTTGTCCTCGATCAGCTTGAACGCAATGTAGCTCTTTCCGGTGCCGGTCGGGTGGACAATCGCAGCCTTGCCGTACTGCTCCATCATCCGGATTGCCGCATGATATGCTTTCTCGTTGTGCTCGAACAGACGCAATGCCATACAACTCGCCCCCCCCCGCAAATCAGAGGTGTCCTCTAGATGGAAAATGGAGGATACCAATCTTTCAACATTGTTGTTTGGCCTCTCTTATTATTTTATCATGGTTATATCTGGGAATCAATAGAAATCCGAGGAAATATATCCATCCACGTCTTAAAAAATTTGCGATTTAACCTAATCTTTTTTACATATTACCCAGTTTCGCATAAAAACTCCAGATAAAATCACCGATCGGCAAAATGTGTGGTCATACAGTTGCTCCTAGCGCTGGGTCAGAGTTACTACACCCAGCGAGTACAGCCGCACACAAGACCTCTGTTCCTGCTATTATAGCAATTCAACTTTTTATAGCAGTTTGCGTTTTTAATGCACAAGCAACATCCGCAAACTGCATATCGCAAAGATGCCGTTCTGATTGGCACTATTTTTGAAGATTGCGATAATGCAACAGAAACATCGTTGAATTGCATATCGCAAATATGCGGTTTAAGTGTTGCGCTAATTTCTTAACTTGCGATAGTCGCCTATATCGCATCCCGCAAAGAATAACACCATAGGGGGGCGGTTGCATCTTGTTTTGCAGCTGTCCCTTATTATGTTATTGCTGATCGTTCTTCTGTGAATGTTTTCCGTATATCATTTACGTAACATGCCGTGTTTCTTGGACTTTAACAACACAAAAAACACCCTTCCTCTCACGGAAACCCGCAAAAGGAAGGGTGTTGAACTCGTTATCCTGTTGTCGTACTAATCACAGCATGTTCGTACCAGCAAAGCCGGTACTAGCTGTCATTCAGCACGGCACCTCAAGCACTTTTGAGCGTAGAGCTGTGATTAGCAGTTCTCAGCGAAGTACTTAATGGTACGGACCATCTGAGAGGTGTAGGAGTTCTCGTTGTCGTACCAAGACACGACCTGAACCTGATAGGTGTCGTCGTCGATCTTAGCGACCATGGTCTGGGTAGCATCGAACAGAGAGCCGTAACGCATGCCGATGACGTCAGAAGAGACGATCTGATCCTCGTTGTAGCCGAAGGACTCAGAAGAAGCAGCCTTCATTGCAGCGTTGATGGACTCCTTGGTGACGTCCTTGCCCTTGACGACAGCAACCAGGATGGTGGTAGAGCCGGTGGGAACAGGCACACGCTGAGCAGAGCCGATCAGCTTGCCGTTCAGCTCAGGGATGACCAGGCCGATGGCCTTGGCAGCACCGGTGCTGTTGGGAACGATGTTCTGTGCGCCAGCACGAGCACGGCGCAGATCGCCCTTGCGCTGAGGACCATCCAGGATCATCTGGTCGCCGGTGTAAGCATGAACAGTGGTCATGATGCCGGAAACGATGGGATAGGTCTTGTTCAGGGTGTCGGCCATGGGAGCCAGGCAGTTGGTGGTGCAGGAAGCAGCAGAAATGACCTGATCCTCAGCGGTCAGGGTCTTCTCGTTGACGGAGAAGACAATAGTCTTCAGATCGTTGCCTGCGGGAGCAGAGATAACGACCTTCTTTGCGCCAGCCTGGATGTGAGCCATGCTCTTCTCCTTGCTGGTGTAGAAGCCGGTGCACTCCAGAACGACATCAACGTTCAGCTCGCCCCAGGGAGCATCCTTTGCGTCCTTAACAGCGTAGATCTTGATCTCCTTGCCGTCAACGATGATGGAGTCCTCGGTAGCCTCGACAGTGTGCTTGCCTTCGCCGATCTTGCCGCAGAAAGAACCCTGAGCAGTATCGTACTTCAGCAGGTGAGCCAGCATCTTGGGGCTGGTCAGGTCGTTGATTGCGACGACCTCGTAACCCTCAGCATCAAACATCTGACGGAAAGCCAGACGGCCAATACGACCAAAACCATTGATAGCAACTCTAACAGCCATGTTAATAGTACCTCCTAATTATTTTACCCATAATCGGATAAATCACGGTATCTTTATTTTAGACCAAAACGCAGAAAGTTTCAAGTGTCTGCCAAAAAATTAACAAGAGATTTCCATCATTTTTTGCTTTTGTACGATTTTGTTTCCT
>OJNH01002554.1_pt1 | contig 12592 bp, 22 predicted proteins | sample 1597361 | NCBI WGS metagenome assembly OJNH01 (sample SAMEA2452136, study PRJEB22498) | human gut metagenome | biome: human feces; feature: human gut; material: feces | place: Australia | collected 2012
TACTGTAATTTCATTTTCTTCTTTAAATCCCATAATTATATTCCTTTTCTTTTTTTCTTATTATAACATATAAAAAATATTTTTTTTACTATTTTTTACATTTTTATTAAAAATTTCTAAACTACTCTCTCCTCTTATTTTCCTTGCTTTTATAGTAATTTGTTCACTATTCATATTTTTCCTCTCTATCTTTATTTAATGACTATAGTATATATTTAAAAATAAATTTTAAAACTTTGTTACTTGACTTTGATATTTCATCTTCATATTCCTCCTTTATATAATCACTTATATGTGAAATTACCAAAAGGATTATCATTAAAGAAAAAAATATTATTCCCTCTATGAGAATTTCTTCACTTGTCATAGTGCTCCAATGTTCTAATAACTGAACAGATATCATTTTTTTCCACCTCTTTCTATAAAATTATTTTTAATAGTTCGAATTTCAACCATATCTATACAAATTCACATCATATGTGTATATTTTTTTATACTATGTCAAAAAATATTTTGGTCAACTTGACCACATTATAACATAAAATATGTAATAAAATCAATAATATTGTAATATTTAGGAGATTTTGTTGTGAGAAAGTATGAAGGAAAATCAAATGTTGCTGGAGAATTTATTGAAAAAATTCTTCGTGAAAAAAATATGACTAAAGAAGATTTATGCAGAAAACTGCAATTAAATGGCATCAATATTGATAGATGGCATTTATATAAAATTATAAATGGAAAAGTAATTTTAAAAGATTTCGAATTAATTATAATACTTGATATTTTAGATGTGGACTTTAATAACTTAAAAAATCTTATAAAAAAGTAGGAGAGAAATTAAAATATATAATGATTCTCTCTTATTTTTTATTTTGTAAAATCGAATCTTTTCTAATCTTGGTTCCAATTTAATTCTTTCCACTTTCACTTACTCACAATTTTTCTCTTTAGCTAATTCAATCCACTTTTCTATAAAATTGCATAATTCTTCCTCATTTTTTAGTCCAATGGCAGGAAGAATTTTTTGCCCCTCTGAAGTTATATATGGTTCTTTCTTTAGTTCTATAAACTGTTTTAAAAAATTTTTACTGATTCCTGTTCTTAATGATAATTCTTCCAAAGTTATATTGTTTTTTTTCATTATTCTTTCTATTTCTTTCCCTATTCCTGTTACTTTCTCTCTCATTTTATTTAATCTCCTTTTTTGAATAATAAATTATTTCATGTCGAGTAATCATCTTTTCAACAATTAATACTAATATACAAATTTTTCTTTATTTTAGGTAATTTGTTTAGAAAATAGTTTGGTATAAAAATGTCATATATTAAGAATACTAATGTTAATAAAACTAAATTTCGTAAATCCCAAACAATTTTAAAACATTTTTTCATACATTATCTTCCTTATTTCCTATTTTCTATAGACTGTACGCTATTATTTTACATCAAAATTCAATGTAAAATCAATACATATTAAAAAAATAATAATTTTTATTAGGAGATTTTATGAAATTTAATAAATATAATAATACTTTATACAATATAGTCGGAAGAAAACTAAAAGAAACAAGAGAAATTAAAAATATATCTCAAGAACAATTAAGTAACAAATTGTCTTTATTAGGGATTACCTTATATCAAAGTGACATTTTTAGAATTGAACATAATGAAAGAACAGTAAGAGATTTTGAATTATGGGGAATTTGTACTGTTTTAAATATCAAATCAGAAGATTTATATGAACCAAATGATGAATAAAAAACAGAGAATTCTCTCTGTTTTTAGCAAATTATAATACATATTTTTATTGCTCACATAACAAATCCTTAAATGACTTGTTTATATATTTTGAATAATCTCCAATAATAGCAAATAATTATAAACTAATTTATACCTCTACACTTGTTCGTCCTTGTTATAAGAACCATTCCAAAATCCTATATTAAATGCCGTAAGCCAAGACCAAACTTCTTCTTTTTTATCATCATTCTTAGTCCTAGATAACATATCAATAAAAATTTTAGGAACAGGCATAGCATTTTTTATAAAAAATTCTGAATAATATTTCGCTATATCTTTGATGTCTTTTTTAGAATCTGTAGCTTTATATAATAATAATTTTATTTCACTTGCTTTAAAATTTTTTCCTAATGCAAATGCATCTTCATATATTTGCATATAATCAACTCTATCATTATCTTCTTTTTCTAAATCCTCTTTTGAGCAATTGAATATTTCACTTAGTAATTGAATATTTTCATCTGATGGTATAGTTTCATTTTTTTCCCATTTACTTAATTGAGATTGCGTAAATGTGCTTGAATTTTCTTTTAATTCTTTTGCTTTTAGTATAAGTTCATTCTGTGTTAAACCTATTTCATTTCTTAATTTTTTAATATTATCACCTAACATATTATCATCTCCCATATAAAACATACCATAGATTCAACAACATGTCAATATATATATCAACATATTTAAGTAATATTTTTATATAACAAAAAAACAGATAACCTACAATCAGTTATCTGCATTAAATTTAAATTCATCTTAGAAATATATTATTTTTGCTTCAAATACTTAGCAATTTCAATTTTACTATATTTTTATTTTAAATTTATAGTTCTAAATATACTACTATACTCATCTCTTAACTTGTCTATTTGATTATTTTTTGAACTATGATTCATAATAAAATCAACTATTTTTCTTTCGCATTGTTCTAGTTCTTCATTATTATATTCTTTATTTTCAACGTATATATCTGCTCGTTTCATTAATTCTATTTCTTTCAATGTACACTTGTTTAGTAAATTCATTTTCTTATCTCCTTATTATATTTTTCTATTCCTTTACAGCAATCATCAGTTCATTCGGCTGTACCATCATATTAGCATTTTTATATACATATTTTGCATTAGTAAAATAAACCTTATAATCTCTATTTTCAAAATATTCTCTACTAATTCTTAAAAATCTGTCTACTTCATCATCTGTCAAATTATTTTTAATCCTTAATTCATAAAAAGTATATCTTACAAAATTTTTATTTTCAATGTTTTTTATTTTATTATTTGTATATTCAATTACAAATGCATCTGTCATTATTTTCACTCCCATTCTTATAAATGGATTATATCATATTTTCATTTTTTTGTCTTAATTTTCATAAAAAAATAAGTGTTTTTGCACTTATTTTATAACTTTCTTTTAAAAACTTTTTTCTCTAAATAATATTACAATAGCATCTTGAATTCCTGATTCATAATATAATCTGCAACCAAAATAATTTATTCTTAAATCTATTATCTATTAATTCTTCTATCATCCTAAGTATCTTTTTTTCTTTTTCCTTATTAATATTAGGAATCGATTCAAGTTCTTTTGTTATATTTTACTGGTTATACAACCAATAGTCAAGTAACATACTAAAATTATATAATTTCAAATAGTTAGGTGATGATTTTAGTATGTATAAATTAAAAATAGAAAATGGTTATTACCTCTTTAAATTAGAGGATTTATTAAAAAATAAAAATATCAGTATTAATAAACTAATGAAAGATACTGAAACTGATTTCAAAGTTGTAAAACGAATTATGACTGGAGAACTTGTAAGATTTGATATTATTGTACTTGCAAGATTTTGTGATTATTTGAAATGCTCTTTGACAGATATAATTGAATATTTTCCAAATAAAAACTAAAATGAAGATGGTTTATTTATAATTTCCACCTTCATTTTAGTTTTTATTTTAATATTTCCTCTATTTTGTCAACAATCTCATCTGTTGACATTTCTTTATCATAAGAATTTAAAAAAAGGTCAAAAATCTTTTCTGCTTTACTATCATCAGTAACATCAAAAGCTTTAAATATTAGTCTTACAGGATCCGAACTAATATCAACTTTTATTTTTGTAACTGGAAGAAAATTTTTATTTTGAAATACTTTTTCTATTTCACAGAATTCTCTATCTATATCAATAATATATTTTAGTAATATTTTGCTACTTTTCTCCATACGCCCTCCTTTGTATTTTTATCAACTTTTCAATAAACCTCCTCTCCATTGTGTGTGATATTAACTCTGTTTAAAAATATTGTCAACACTTTTGTAGAACTTCTATAAAAGACTGAAACCCTGAAATTCCAGAGCAGAAAAAATGGTGTATTATCCCCTTATACAAAAAATAATACACCATAATCGAAACCCCTCATCCCTTCGCTTTCAATTAAGGTAGTCTAGTATGTAGATTTATTTTTATCTACTGCAGGTGCTATTTTTTCAAATATTGTGCATACTTGCCCACACTTTTTACACCTACATATCCTCTTACAAGTTTTGCCCCCTGAAACTCTTTTATTTATTGTGAGTATATGTTACAAAATCTCACTTACGCATTTTGTATTAATAGACTTTTAACACTAATACGAATGAAATTTATAGCATCGGCTCATAACACCTGTCACTTTTTACGAGTTTATGGCATCTCTCGTTCTCTTATTCTTTTTAGAAAAATAAAGACTCTAGCTTTTTATAAGCTAGAATCTTTATTTTTTATTCAAATTCCTCATCTTCAATTTGTTTTAAGGCTTCAAGATCTTTTTGTTTTACAATCTCCATTAACCCTTTTTCCAATTCCTGAAAATTTTTATAAGTTACAAATACATTTATATTATCAATATATTTTTCAGCAAAGCCTGTTTCTATAATACTTTTTTTCAAAAAATTTGCTAGAATTTCTTTATCTGCATCTTTTAGATTTTTAGTTTGAACATAGTTATTAATTAAATTTCTTGTATCTATATAAGCTTCTTCTATTACTCTTTTTCCCATGTATCCAACAAATTCTGCTAATTCTATTCCTTGATAAGTTGGACTATCCATTATTTGGTTATATATAACATTTTTGTCATCATCATAATAAAATGGACAATAATCTGTACAAAAAACCATATCCACATTAAATTCGTCATCAATCACCACATCTGCTACTCTTTCATCTCGATATAATAATTGTAATATATCACTTTTATATTTTTCCAACTTTATTTCATTAGTATTGTAGTCCGTCAAGTTCACTATTGCATTAAATTCAGAACAGTTTTTTATTCCATCTTCTACTATTTTGTTTTCATAGTACCTTAACATTTCTTCTTGGTTCATTTTTATTAAAAATTTTTCTTCCATTATATCCTTTCTTGAATGGAGTCTTTATTCCATTTCTTCTTCATTTTCTTTTTGATTTTCTATTTTATATATTTTCTCCTGTGTTTCAAAATCCTTAACAAAATAGTTCATAAATTTTTGCATATATTTCAAACTTTCTTTTAAAGTTTGATTTTCTTTATTTATTCCCCATTTACATACTTCCATTAAGTTATAGTTTCTTGTATTAATTCCCAATTTTTTTGCTACTGCAAAAATTGTAGCAATGACTTCTGTTTGACTTTGGCTTGCATATTTATCAATATCAAAATACGATATATTAGAACTTCTTGTATTGTTACTTATATCATTAACAATTTCTTCAATATTTGCCATTTGATTATTGGTATCATAATATAAATTTCTTCTAGCACACATTCCTTTTAAAATTGCATCTATATATTCCTTTTTATATTCTTTCTTTTTTATTAAGGCATCTGTTTGTGATATATCATAAACCTCTACAACTTTAAATTTTATATCATCATTTATTTTTATTCTTTTTATTATCTTAAGTGGTTTTTCATTATCCTTGATTTTATGTTTATATTTACGATACTCTTCTTCAGTTGCTATAAATGATACATTTTCTCTTTGCGATTTTAGTAATAGAATATTATTATAACTTATATTATACATCGTTGCTAATGTTTTTAGAAAATCTCTCATTTTATTTGTTTTTTCAAATGTTTCTCTTGCCATTTCATTAGTACTATTAATCAATTCTTGTGCATCATCATCTATATTAATCACCTACTCTTTCTTCGTTTTCTTCTTGTTCTGTAAGTTTGCTTTCGTAATTTTTTTCTTCCATTTGAAAATATCTCCTTTACTGAATAAATACTTTTATATCCTGCATTGCCTTTTCTTGTTTTCTTTAATACTACTTCTTTCAACTTTTCTCCCTCTATTCTTCTGCCACTTCCTCTTTTTCTACTACATTTTTTCCAATTTCTTCAGTATTTTCAAGCATCTTATTAACATATCTTTCTATTGTTTTAGAAACTTTTTGCATAATCTCACTATTATCATATTGTTTTGCAATCTCATGAATTTTAGCTAGATCCTGTACATGAGTGGTTTTTACTACTACTTCTTTTTCTTGTGCATTTTCCCTTGTATTTTCAACATATAATTGTTTTCTCTGTTCTATATAATTATCTTTTTCTTTAATTGTATCTGCATACAATTTATTTTGAATATCAATTTTACTTTGAATGCTATCTTTTTCATTTCTTAACTCTGTAATTTTAGCATTTAGCAAATCAACTTGTTTTAAATCATTTTTTGATGCAAATGCTATATAAATTATTTTTGCTAATCTATTCATTTTATCTGTTTTGGATAATATAGTTCTTTTTTCTTCTTCTAATTTTTCTATGTTTTGTTGTTTATCAAATTTACTATTTTCCATTTCTTTTTTTCTTGATTCCAAACCTGATAAATCATAACTTATTTTTTCAATTTTAGCATCTAGTTCCTCCATTTGTTCCAATTTTATATTTTTCAATTTATCAATCCTTTCCTTTATTCAAAAAAAGAGAGTTCTTTTTTGAACTCTCCAAAATATAATCTAACATCCTGTTCTTGGTAACTTTACTTCTAATTTTTTCTCATATACTTTTGTAGTATGCTCATCCTCATCAAATACATAATATGTTTTGTGATATCCTTCTACTTTTGTTTTGTTTGTAAATGTATCATCTTCTTTTACTGAAGCTTTAACTTTTACAAATAGTTGTGGTTTTTCTACAGAAGAAAATCCTACATCTACTTTTCCAAATTCTGCTTTAAATTCTGTTACATACTCATCCGCTTCTAATTCTAAATTCGAAAAATCAATATAGTTATTTATTTTTGTATTTAAATTATCTCTTAATAATTTATAATCATTTTTATTTGTCTTATAATATATAGCATAATTTAAATCTTGATTATATATTCCTGTTACAAGTTTTGTAGCAGTTACATAGTCTGTTGGTAAATAATCATACCAAGTAAAATCTTTTAATGGCACATTACCTGTATTTTTTATTGTAAAATCATATTTAATCTCTTGATTTGCTGTTGTCTGAATAATTCCATCTTTTTCAACATCTATATCTGGATTGTCAGGTTTATTTGTAATGTTTAATTCAACAATTTCACCATGTTTAACTATCTCTGCTGAATATTCATTTTCGTTTAATTGATACCATTCTCCTGATTCGCCTTCCAATTCCTTTATATATTTTTTGCCTTTTTCTAATTTACTTGTAATTGCAATTCCATCCAAACCAGTTGTAATCTTTTCTATAAATTTTTTGTTTTCATCATATACTCCAAAAGATACATTTGGAATTGGTGTTCCTTTTTTATCTCCATTTATTTTGTTGTCTTCTTCTGATGTTTTTATTACTTTAATTTGTCCATATATTTTTTGATTTTCAAATATATAATTAACAATTTCATTTTCTTTTAATGTGATTTTTTTCATTTCAGTATCTAATTCATACTTTTCATTAGTTTTTGTTTCTCTTATATATAATTCAGGGTAATCTCTTACTGCATATCTTTTTGTATAACATTCTCCATTTTTATCTGTTTTTAATTTTTCTAAAACATTCCCATCTTTGTCTAAAACTTCAAGTTCAACATCTTTTAATTTTACTTCGTGATTTTCTTTGTCAACTTTTATAATTTTTATTTGTGATTTTTTTAATTCATTTTCTACTGTTGTATTAGTAGTTTCATTCCAATTAATTTTTATTTCAATTGGATTTTCATTAAGGTTGTACCATTTTCCTGTTTTTTCTTCAATTAATGACCACTCCCCTGTTCTTAAACCTTTAATATGAATTTCACCGTTTACATCCGTTATATAATGTCCTATTATTTTTTGAAATTCGTGTGAATATAAGGCAAATTCAACTCCACCCAAAGTTATTTTTTTATTGTCAGCATCCACTTTATATACACTTAAATCTCCTCTTTTGTGTTCATTTCCAATTGTTAATTCTTTATATGTATCATAATCTAAAAGAATTTCATTTTCTTTATCATCTAAAATATATTCAGATTTTGTTGCTATTTCTGTGGCAATTACTTTTCCTTGTCTTAATTTATTTAGTTCAATACAACCTTGTGCATTTGTTTTATAATTCCCGATATTTTGTCCATCACTATATCTAAAATTAAATTCTACTCCTGCTATTGATTTTTTTGTTTCATTATCTATTTTTATAACTTTTATTTTTGATTTATAAGCATCTACTGATAATGTTGTTTCTCCACCTGCTGTATAATATGCATCATAAGTTAATGCATAATTTTGCCAATTAGAATTTGGACTTTGTCCAAAAAATACTGGATAGCTTTTAACTTTACCATTTAGTGATATTTTTCCATCAAAATTATCTAAAATTTTGTCTTTAGGAACTACAACTTTAAAATGTTCATTACCACTAAATGTAGTTTTTGCATTACCACTTAAATCTGCAATATAACTTCCTTCTGGAAAATTACTAATTGATGTAACTATATAATTAGATACATTTACATTACTTGTAACACTATACTCTTGTGAATAATAGTTACTTCCATCTGCTTTAAAGCCTCCTATTTTATTTGCATTTAGTACACTGTTTGCTGATGGTGTTTCTGAGCCATATCTTGCTTGATTTACAATGTTTTTTATTGCATTAAATATTTTTGTTCCTCTTGCATCTCCACCACGATAAAAACTATCTACATCTCTGTTATATATAACTGAATATACTGCTTGTTTTGTTGCTACAAATGCATCTTGATCATTTTCTACTCCAAGTTCTGAGGCACTTTTGTATGGAAATCCATTTACTATTGCTCTCCACACTTGAACATCTGATAATATTTCTGTTACATTTACACTGTAATTTTGTTCTTCTCCAACACCATGTTTATCAACATTTAAGCAATATGCATAATGTAATACCCCATTATTTCTATATCCAACCATTGTTGTAATAACATAACTCCATATTCCTGATGTAGTTTTAAATTGCAAATGTTGACCACAATCTCCTAAATTTTCTACATATGCAGAATTAACTTCAAAAGCATTTGCAATGCCTGACATTGAATTTACTAATATTAAAATTAGTAATATTATACTAACTAATTTTTTTAATTTCATTTTCTACCTCCATTAAAAAAACACCCTAAAAGGTGTTCTATTATTTTTTATTTAATTTCATTTTCTACAACTACTTTATTTTCTCTTTCAATTATATTTTGTATTATTTTATCTCTATGTATATGTCTATATATTTGAATATAAGCTACTAGAAGCACAAAAACTATGATGCAAACAAGATAAAATTTTGCTGCAAAATTTAGTTCCCATTTTGGCTTTATTTCGACTTTATAAACTTTGTCTTTCTCTTTTTTCATATAAACCACATCCTCTTCCTTGTGCTTATTGTAACCCATTTTCATTTTTATTTCAAGTTATTTTCCACAATTTCTGTTGCTTGCACACATAACCTTTGCAATTTCTTATTTGCAATACAAGTTATTAATGTTAATTTATTTTGATCTGTTTCTTTTAATAAATTCCAGTCTGTTTCTAGTATTGTTTGTATATTATCAACTTTATACTTTCTTGTAAAAAAATTTGTTTTATATGTAATTATATCTCCATTTTCTAATTCATTTAATCTAGCAAAATACGAATTTTTATTACCTCTATTATGTCCTGCAAGTCCAACATTGCCATCATAAGTTGATGTATTTTCTATATGTCCTATATATTCGTTCAATATTTCATTACTACTACCTTCTTTTACTTCAGCTTTTAAGCCGTATTTTTTCAATACTAATTATGCCTAATATTCCATCTTTTAATATGTCTGAATCGTCTGCTTGATTATATGTAATATTTTCAAATTTAGAATCTGTTGTTATATTATTGGGATCAACTAAATTTTTATCATATACAATGCAATAATACAAAGTACTACCAATTATTATAACCAATAAAATGCAAATACTTATTATAACCATGTTATTTTTCATTCCATCCTCCTACTGTGCAATTTTATCTTTCTTTTTTCTTTTCCAAAGAAATATTCCACTTATTACTAAAATACTAGTTCCTGCTGTTGCTACTACTATTGGTGTATAATTTGTTTTTTCTTCTACATCTTCTTGAGGCATTTCTTTATATTTTATATTAAAGGTTATTGACTCTGTTTCTTCTTTTTCCAATGTTCCTATATATTTTACAGTTGCCAAATAGCTTTTTACTATTTTCCTTTCTTTTATTCCTTCATATTGCATCTCTCCATCATATGCTATTGGAACATCTTGCCCTTCAATCTTTTCTACTTGTGAAATATTCCAAATTGGATTTACTAAATAATAAGTAACTCCATTTTCTTCAATACTCTTTGGAATATCGTTTAATTCATTAGTTGGTACATTTTCATATTTTTTTGTTAATGATACTTTGTATTGCTCTATATAACTATCATTTGTTTTTATATCTAATGAATTATTTTGTAATTCTAAAATTCCTGACATTCCATCCTTTGTCATTTCAATTTTATTTTCAAACATATTTAACACATCGTATTTGTTATTCGTATATACTATTTTTTGTTTTGTTTGAGTTTCTTCTTTATTAATATTTTGTTTATTTTCTTGTTTTGCCACATCTTGTAATTCATATTTAACATTATCAATATTAATATTTTTTTGAATATTTTTTTCAAATTCTTCAGCATTCTCTATTGATATTTTTTCATTTATTTCATAATCTTTTAATTCACTATTTGATGCAAAACAATTTGTTGAAAAAAGTGCTAGTATTAACATACTCAATCCTATAATTCTTGATTTATTCAAATTCTTCTTCCTCCTCTTCTTTTAATTCTTCATTTAATTTTTTTCTTATGTCCCTTATAAATTGAAATTCCTTCATTAATTCAGGAATTTTTGTTCTTTTTCTAAATTCTATATCTCCACTTTCTTCTCCAAGTCTACAAAAAACATATCCATCTTTTAATTTACTTAAACTTTTTTCAAGTGCTTGAACTTCTTCAAATTCTTTATAGTATTTTAAAGAATCCCAATACATAAATACACAATCTTTATTATTTTCTTTATAGTCGTGTTTATTAACATAGTCTAACAAATTTTCTGTCATTTTAGCTTGTGCATCTTCTACCTTCTTAAAATCTTTTTTCGTTACTGCAATCATTACTTCACTATAATATCCCACATTTTTTCCTTTCCTATTTCAAACCTAACATTTGAAATACAATGTTCCTTAATGATTCATTAAAAATAATCGTAAGTCCTAGTGATGTTAATCCAAATATAATAGCTGTTCCTAAAAGCTCTAATAATTTATCTACTGCCTGAATTAAAAGTGTAAAAAAATAAACACTTGTATTATTTACTTGTGTTTTTTCTATACCTTCACTATTCAATTTTTTATTTTTCTTCATACTCGTAATGTATTTTTTCAAATTATTTCTTTTTTGTTTCTTTATAATTTCAGCCTTTTTAAATTTTTTACTCTCTTTTTTTGACAATCCATCTGATATTAATGATTTTTTCAATTCAGATTTTATTTTTTCTAATTCAACAGAATTTATAATATTATATATACCTTTTTCGTACAAATTAGTTAAAATATCATTTTGATCATCATATCCACTTGCTAAAATTATTATTCTTATATTTGGATATACTTCATAAAAATAACTTATACCATTTATAATATTTTCTTCTGTTCCCTTTAAACTTTTTAATTCAATAATAATATATTTTATCAATTTAAAGTTTACTTTTGTTTCTTTTATATATTGTAAAAAATCTATTTCTCCTATTTTACTTAATATCGTGATATTTAATTCTTCACAAACACCCTTTATTAAATCTTCCATAGGATTACTTGCAATGTAACTTAACATTATACTCCCCTCCTAATCAAGTACCCTCTCTTCATACGGTACATTATATATTACATTGTTAGATTTCAAGTATTCAGTATTATTGGTAGTATCTCCAGTATTTTTGCCTAGTTTCCAGAATACATTATTTAATACTACAATTATCAGTAAAATAATAAATATAGCCAAATAGCAAAACATTTCCTTCTTATCTCTGTTCATCATTCTACCTCCAATTCATCGATATTCTCTCTTTTGTGTTGTTGATAATATTTTTTATAAAATTTATCATATTGCAATGTTTTCCCTTCTTTCTCTCCTAATTCTTCTAATGTCATTTTCTCAAAAATACCGTTGTCAAAAACCTTTACCTTTCTTGGTTTTGTATTTGTCGTTTGTAATTTAATAAGTCTTTCAATAATTTCTTCTCTAAATGTTGGATTTATCTTATTTAAAAAACA
>OJNH01002560.1_pt1 | contig 12581 bp, 9 predicted proteins | sample 1597361 | NCBI WGS metagenome assembly OJNH01 (sample SAMEA2452136, study PRJEB22498) | human gut metagenome | biome: human feces; feature: human gut; material: feces | place: Australia | collected 2012
TATAGTTACCTACTATCGTACGGTCTTTGTCCAAGTCCATCACACCGTCTCCATCCACATCTACAAAACGGAAGTCTCCCGGCTGAGTATTGCTGAAATGAGGATATTTCTTCAATTCTTCTTCGTTGGAAAAGATACCGTCCTGCACCAGCAAATAGTAACATCCGATCGGTTCGCCTACTTTTGTGATATAATAAGCATGATCTACGCTTCCGGTAGAGATAATGGGAGCATTTCCCGGACCAAGAGCTTTTACTTCATTGGTATTCGTAGCATAGTTGGCATTAAAAGAATACCCAAAGTCTTTGGTGAAATTTTTCTGAGATGTCAAGGCTATTTCCCAACCACGGTTATTTACTTTTCCAATATTCATCAGGGCAGTGCTGTATCCGGTCAGATGAGGAACAGGAACATTCAGCAACATATTGGAGGTATTGGTATTATAGTAATCAACTGTTATCCCCAATAATCCTTTGAACATTTGCAGGTCCACACCGACATTGACCATTGCATTCTTTTCCCAGCTTAAATCATCATTCTTAATTGTATTGGGCTTATAACCTTGTACCAGTTGCCCGTTACCCGTACCCAGTATATAATTATCAAGAGCCATCAATGATAGATGATCGTAGTTGCCTATCTGAAAGTTACCTGTAACACCATAACTGGTTCTGATTTTCAAGTCATCTACAAAGGAGAGAAATTTCGCCTTCGTGAAGAAATCCTCCCCGCTAACTCTCCATGCCAATGATGCGGACGGGAAATATCCCCAGCGGTTATTTTTTCCGAAACGGGAAGAACCATCCGCACGAATAGCTCCGGAAGCCATATATTTACCTTTATAACTATATTGCACACGAGCCAGATAGGAAGCAATCGACCATTGGGTCTTATCAGACGCCCCCTTTATAACTGTTCCACCGGAGATCGTCTGTATATAATCATTCGGAAAATCGGTAGCTGTCACATTATCTCCTTTATAAGTTTCTTTTTGTGCAGATTGCACCAGAACCGCATTAATCGAATGATCTTCATTAATCACTGTATTATAATTAATCTTATTCTCAATCAGCCAATTAAAATAAAAACCGGAGGAGCTGTATGCAGTAGGGTTCGACTTGATATCATAATATTTCTGGCCCAGTAAGGGTAGTTCTGACGAACGATACTGATCATTATGAGAACCATAATAATCACCACCGAAAGAAATATTATAAGTAAGTCCCTTGAAAAGTTCCAGTTCGGCAAAGACTTTCCCTACAATTGCCATACGGTCTACTACGTCCGATTGCAGATTGGCCATTGCCACAGGGTTTAATACCGCATTGTGCTGATAGTCATTGCCAATTCTCCAATAGCCATTTCCCTGATAGTTATAACTACCGTCGGAATTATATACCGGCCACACAGGAGGCATCATCAAGGCCGACTGAACAATACCATTCGATCCGGAAGCATCCACCCGATTGGAAGTCGAATAAGAAGGAGAGAAATTAAGACCGAATTTCAGTCTTTTATATTTTCCGTCCAAATTCATACGCATGCTATATTTCTTGAAATCAGAATTGATGATAATACCTTCTTTATCATAATAATTGGCAGAAATAAAATAACCAACGGTCTTTCCTCTGCCGGAGATAGAAACATTATGGCTGGTTGTAGCCGCACTACGGAAAATTGCATCCTGCCAGTCTGTGTCCGTTAATCCCAGATCGCCGTTCAGATAAGGAAAAAGTTCTGCAGGAATCCGTTCCCATGAATTCGGACGCATACCATTAGGGTCATTGGGTGAACCACCGGGATTAGCATCCAGATAAGAATTATCATGCCCGTCTTTGGCAAACTCCGCAAACTGATAAGCATTCAACATCGGAAGTTTTTTTGAAACACTCTGGATACCATAATATCCATCATATTGTACTTTCATTTTTTCCGACTGCCCTTGTTTGGTAGTGATAATAATTACCCCATTTGATCCGCGGCTACCATAAATCGCAGCAGACGAAGCATCTTTAAGTACCTCTACCGACTCGACATCATTATTATTCAGATTGGCAAAGCCACGCTCCACAGGTACACCGTCAATGATATAGAGAGGATCACTCCCCGCATTGACTGTACTGATACCACGAACACGGATACTGACACTTCCTTCCGGGTCACCGCTCGGCTGAGTCACTTGCACTCCCGGCATCTTTCCAGCTAATGCCTGACGAAAGTCGGAAGCAGAAACCTCCGCAATCTGCTCGGCTTTCACGGAAGAGATGGAAGTAGACACATCCCGTTTCCGCTGTACACCATATCCTACCACTACTACTTCATCGATCATCTTGCTGTCTTCGGTCAACGTAATCTTAGCCGTATTCTTATCTTTTGCAGAAAGGCTGACGGTCTTATAGCCAATATAGGAAATTGTCAATGTAGCCGATTCCGGTACATTCATCAACGAATATCGTCCGTCCATATCGGTAATCGTACCACTGCCCTCTCCTTTGATCTGGACACTGGCACCAATAACTGGCTCTCCCTTATCATCTACGACCACTCCCTGAACGGTACGTGTACGTTGAGCGCTTTCTTCTTTAAGCGGCTGTTTACTGACAGCAATTGTATTATCGGTCCTATTGAAATAAAGTTTTGACTGAGTAGTTATCACTCCCAGAATTTGTTTAAGCGTAGCGTTTTTTACATCAAAAGAAACATGCGGAGCGTTATTTACCGTTTCCTGATCGTAGATAAATTTAAAGTTGGTCTGTTCACTGATTTTATTGAAAACATTTTCTATCGGCTCGTTTTGTACACGGAGCGTAATGTTGTTCTCTTTCAATGTCTGAGCAGCAGTCGGAGCAACTAAAAGGAAGGTGAATAGTAAAAAAGCTAAAAACGAGCAGCTATTTCTACTTTTTCCTTTACAAATAAGAAGATTATTCATAAATTTGTGCGTTTTAGTAATTGACTAAAGTTATTAAAAACAAGCAACGTGCGATACGTTATTCATTTGGGTCGAAGCGAATGAATATCCGTCCGGGTTGCGGATAGAAGCATTCCTTAGGAGTGCTTCTATCTTTTTAGGGAGTTTCTATGAGGGTGATGCTTTCATTCTGTCCTTATTAACGGGTTAAACATTGATCTATTTTTTAATTCTCATTTTTTATAAAGAAGTATATTCCTGCCTTCTTTCTTATAATTGATATCACTGATAAATTCGATGGATTTAAGTACGGACTCCAGACTCTTATTGTCATGTTCACCGGTAATCAGATTATCAAATTCCTGTCCGGAAGCAAAGGTTATCTGACAATTATAAACACGTTCCAGTTCTTTTGCCACATCCCGGATCGGAGTACTGTTAAAACGCAGGCTTCCCTTGATCCAGACTGCTACCCCACGTTCTTCCTTCTTCTTACTATATTCACCGGAAACGGTATTTATCAGAACTTGTTCTTTTGCAGTCAATCGCATCATTGCTTCCGGCAGATCAACCTGTACTTTGCCACTCTCTACACTTACCGATACGATTTCATCCGTAGAGTAAGATTTTACATCAAACCGGGTTCCCAAAACACGAACATCCAGTCGCTTCGTCTGTACAATAAACGGCATATCTTCATTATGGGCAACCCTGAAATATCCTTCTCCTTCCAGTTCCACTTTCCGGATATCCCCTTGAAAAGAATCAGGATAACGTACTTGTGAACAAGAGTTCAACACTAATATAGTTCCGTCCGGTAATTCCACCCGTTTCTTCTCTCCAAAAGAGGTTGAGATTTCAGCGAAAGTTATCTGCTGCTCACTCATATACCGGAAATAACTGATACTTCCTGTCACGATGGCTATTACAGCCGCCACACTGGCTGCAATCGTCATTACCCGACGAAACCAGGTACGTTTCTTATGTTCAATATGTTTCAGCAACTGGCGAGCCTCCTTTTTATACTTCTCACGCTCCAAGTCAGTAACAGGCTGCTGGCTGACGGATTCCTCCCAGACTTCGGCAGACAACTCATCCAATATATCTTTATGGTCAGCATCTCTCATACTTTCCAGCAACTGCGATGCTTCCTCCCGGATGTACATATCATCCAGATAGCGACGTAATTTGTTTTTTTCTGTCTTCGTATCTTTCATCATATATTCAAATAAGGGTGCTGATTTTTCCCCTTCGTATTAGTAATACACAAAGGCAGGAAACAGCTAGGGTATGATTAACATTTATTATAAATTCAGACAAAGTAGAATCAGCAATATGTCAGCAGAAGTACCCGAATATTTAGTCAAGTAGGCACGAATCACTTTCAACGAAACAGAAATATGCTCCTGTACGGTATTGACAGAGACTCCCAGCGCTTCGGCAATTTCTTTATGGGACATCTGTAAATCGCGGCTCATATTAAAGACTTCACGCTGACGGGGAGTCAATTGTTCCAGTGCGCGGCTAACGACATCCTTCAAATCATCGAACAATATTTTATTATTCGTTTCATTGGCCGAATCAACCGCATGAGAAAGGATATGCTCTTTCAACTTATCTTCATTCGCCATATCCCGTATCTGATTAAGAATACGATTGCGTACAATCGTATATAAATAGGAGGAGAAAGACGCATCCGGATTGATAAAACGCCTGCTTTGCCATACAACCGTAAACGCGTCCTGAAAAATATCTTCGGCAAACTCACGAGATTTGACGAACTTCATCGCAAAATACAGCAAGCGATTCTTATAGGCGGCATAGAGTTCGCAAAAGGCATCCTCATCGCCGTCTATCAGACGGAGAACTAACTCCCGTTCGTCCATAAGCGTGTCTGTTGCGTACATATTTTCTTTACTTTTGGGCACAAAGGTATTGTTATGATGTTACAAACGTATGTATTTTTTCTGAAATAAAAAAATAACCTTCTTTCTTATTGAGTTTCCGGCCGAGAACTTTGTGTACTCTTTAATTGTTGTCCTATTATAAAAGTGCGAACAAAGCACACAACAAAGTTCTATAAAAAAGAAAGGAAGATTATGAAAAAAGTAATCGACAGAGCTTCATCAAGAGGCTATTTTAATCATGGCTGGCTCAAAACCCACCACACATTCAGTTTTGCTAACTATTACAATCCGGAAAGAATCCATTTCGGAGCCTTGCGAGTGCTGAATGATGACAGTGTAGACCCGTCGATGGGATTTGATACTCATCCACATAAAAATATGGAAGTAATTTCCATTCCGTTGAAAGGGTATCTGAGACATGGCGACAGTGTACAAAATACGAAAACGATTACTCCCGGTGATATCCAAGTGATGAGTACGGGCAGTGGTATCTATCATAGTGAGTATAACGACAGCAAGGAAGAACAATTGGAATTCCTGCAAATATGGGTATTTCCCCGAATCGAGAATACGAAACCCGAATATAACAATTTCGATATACGCCCGCTGCTGAAACCGAACGAGTTATCTCTGATCATTTCTCCGAATGGCAAGACACCGGCTTCTATCAAACAAGATGCCTGGTTCTCGATGGGAGACTTTGATACGGAAAGAACCATCGAATATTGTATGCATCAGGAAGGTAACGGAGCTTATCTGTTTGTGATAGAAGGAGAGATCAGCGTGGCCGATGAACATCTGGCCAAACGTGACGGTATCGGAATATGGGATACCAAAAGTTTCTCTATCCGTGCTAGCAAAGGAACCAAACTTCTGGTAATGGAAGTACCTATGTAAAAAACATTATTTCTAGTTTTATTCTATTCTATTTAAATGAAGCGGTCCCACTCTACTGAGTGAGACCGCTTCTCATTGATAGTTATATCTTCGGATTATTTTTCCTTCCGATAATTCTCCAGTCCAGTTTGCAGGAATTCAATATATTTGGGAATGTCTTCATCGTAAGCATAAGACTTATTCAAAGGACTTCCCTGATTATCCAGCAATACATAGAAAGGCTGTGCATTAGCACCAAACTTCACACGTTGCAGATAGCTCCACTTATCACCGACTGTACGCAAAGTACGTTCCTTACCGTTCTCTACGATTTTCACAGGCTCAGTCAACGGAGTTTTATTATCCACATACAGAGTAATCAGCACATAATCATTATTAATCAGATCACTCACTTTCGGGTCCGTCCATACAGCAGCTTCCATCTTACGACAGTTCACGCATCCATAGCCTGTAAAGTCAAGCATCACTGGTTTGCCATTCAGACGTGCATACTCCATACCCAGATCGTAGTCATCGAATTTCGCATGTACTTCATTCTTATACAGATTAAAGTCTTGCGTATGCATAGGAGGAGCAAAAGCACTTACGGCTTTTAACGGAGCTCCCCACAAACCGGGAACCATATATACGGCAAACGCCAGAGAGATAAGTGCCATAAAGAAACGAGTCACTCCCACCTTATTGTCATCATCGTCGTGCGGGAACTTGATTTTACCAAGCAGATAGAAACCCAGCAATGCAAAGATGACAATCCACAGAGCGAGGAAGGTTTCACGATCGAGTAATCTCCAGCCATAAGCCAAATCGGCAACCGACAGGAATTTAAGCGCAAATGCCAGTTCCAGAAATCCTAACGTCACTTTGATCACATTCATCCATCCGCCCGACTTCGGCATAGACTTCAGCCATGACGGAAACAGAGCAAAGAGTGTGAACGGCAATGCCAATGCAATGGCAAAACCCAACATACCGATAGCCGGAGCCACCACGCTTCCTGTAGTAGAAACCTGTACCAGCAGGAATCCGATAATCGGACCTGTACAAGAGAAAGATACCAGTGAAAGTGTAAATGCCATCAGGAAGATACTCAGCAGACCGGTAGTCGATTCCGCTTTACTATCTACCGCATTGCCCCACTTTGACGGTAATCTAATCTCAAACGCTCCGAAAAATGAAGCGGCAAAGATTACCAGCATCAGGAAGAAAAGGATATTAAAGACAGCATTCGTCGATAAAGCATTGAGCGCACTGGCACCAAATATCAGTGTGATAGCCAATCCTAATGCCACATAAATAACGACAATGGAAGCACCATAAGTCCACGCATCACGAATACCTTTTTTCTTATCTTTGCTACGTTTCAGAAAGAAACTGACTGTCATCGGGATAATAGGCCATACACAAGGAGTGAACAGAGCCAGCAATCCACCCAGGAAACCTGTCACGAAAATATAAATCCAGGACATATCTCCCTGAGTATGTTCCTCGCCCAGTGCCTGCAATTCACTGATTACCGGACGCCAAAGGTCACCGGAAGCTACTGCTGGTTGAATATCGGCATTTGCATCCGTAGCAGAAGCAGGAACAAGTTCCATCATTGCGGCAGAATCTTTGGACGCAGCAGGAACAGTTACCTCTTCCACCTCTTTTGTCTCCGGCTTATCAGCTTTAGCTACAGGAGCAGCCGTAGTTCCGGCCTTTGCTTCACCCGAAAACTTAAAAGGAACTTCTGTCGGAGGCAGACAACTCTCATCGTCGCAGGCTCCATATTCCAGATAACCTTCTATCGCATAAGCTCCACCAGTCAGCTTCACTTTCTGCACGAATTTGGCAGTATTCTCGAAATAGCGCACTTTCATTTCGAACAATTTGTCGAAAGTAGCTATTTCCTTGCCGACAGGCTTCAATTTACCAACCAGTTCTACACCGGACTTCTTCTCCACATTAAATGTGGCAGAAATAGGTCCTCCGTCTCCAAGATCGGTAGAATAAACATGCCACCCTTTGTCAATGGCAGCTGTAAACACGATCTCCGCTTCTGTATCAGAAAGAGAGTTCAGTTCTGTTTTAAACTTTACCGGATCTTTAATCTGCGCCTGCAATGTATAGGCTACAAAGCTTAAAAGCAGAAAAGAAATTAATTTTCTCATTTTCATTATTGGGGGTTATAATTCATAATCCACGCATGCACGACTGTCCTTTGCTTCAGCTATAATCTTTCCGGCTGCCACATGATCAGGGTGTGTTGCATAGAACTTCACATCCTCCAGCGTGTCAAATTCGCTATAGAGAGCTATATGCCAAGCCTCTCCCGGATTCATGTTCAGTCCGACTTCAATCTTACGGATCACTGAAATCTTAGCGGGGAGCGCTTCGATAGCTTCCTTAAATTTATTCATCACTACGAGTTTCTCCGCTTCGGGAACTTCGTCTTTTAACTTAAATAATACAATGTGTTTCACCATTACGTTGTTATTTTAATGAATTGTTTCTATATTTGTCTTGTCAATGCATTACATTACTAATGCAAAATTACTCTATTTGGTTCAAATAACACTATAAAGAGATGTTAATAATAGGAATAGCAGGTGGAACGGGCTCCGGAAAAACCACCGTCGTACGAAAAATAATAGAAAGCCTCCCCGTTGGAGAAGTAGTACTATTACCTCAGGATTCATACTACAAAGACAGTAGTCACGTACCGGTTGAAGAACGTCAGAATATCAACTTTGACCATCCGGATGCTTTTGAATGGAGCTTGCTTTCCAAACATGTGATGATGCTGAAAGAAGGAAAAAGCATCGAGCAGCCGACCTATTCTTATCTGACTTGTACCCGCCAACCGGAAACCATCCACATCGAGCCTCGTGAAGTCGTCATTATTGAAGGTATCCTTGCCTTGTGCGACAAGAAGCTACGCAATATGATGGATCTAAAGATATTTGTAGATGCCGATCCCGATGAACGCCTGATACGTGTCATCCAAAGGGATGTCATCGAAAGAGGACGGACAGCGGAAGCTGTCATGGAACGCTATACCCGTGTTCTGAAACCGATGCACCTGCAATTCATAGAACCCTGCAAACGCTATGCGGACCTTATCGTTCCAGAAGGCGGCAGCAATGCAGTAGCTATCGATATATTAACAATGTATATCAAGAAACATTTGAAAAATGAAGAATGAAAGATAAAGAGTTCAGAATGAGTGCCAAGACACTGATCCTCCCCTTGTTTCTTATACTTTTGTGCTGTGTATTCGGATGCCGGAACAAACATCATACCGAAAAGAATGAAACAGCACACGATCTTCCACAGATTAAAGACAGTGGAGAACTGGTTGTGCTGACACTCTATAGCTCTACTTCATATTTCATTTATCGCGGACAGGAAATGGGATTCCAATACGAACTCAGTGAACAGTTCGCTAAAAGTCTGGGACTGAAACTCAGAATCGAGGTAGCCAGAAATGTCCGTGAATTGATTCAGAAATTACAGTCAGGCGAAGGAGATATGATCGCCTACAACCTGCCGATTACCAAAGAATGGAAAGACAGCCTTTTGTATTGCGGAGAAGACATAATCACCCATCAGGTTATCGTCCAGCAAGGAAATGGAAAGCATAAACCATTGAAAGATGTAACGGAACTTATCGGCAAAGATATATATGTCAAACCAGGCAAATATTACGATCGCCTCGTGAATCTGAACAACGAACTGGGAGGTGGTATCCATATTCATAAGATAACGGGAGATAGCGTTACCGCGGAAGACTTAATCACCCAGGTAGCACAAGGTAAGATTCCCTATACCGTAGCCGATAATGATTTAGCCAAACTGAATAAAACTTACTATCCCAATCTGAATATCGATCTTTCTATCAGTTTTGACCAGCGTTCTTCATGGGCTGTACGAAAAGACAGTCCCGAACTGGCAGCCGCCACTACTAAATGGCATCAGGAAAATATGACCTCTCCTGCCTACACAGCCAGTATGAAACGTTATTTTGAGAATAGTAAAATGATGCCCCACTCTCCTATCCTTTCATTGAAAGAGGGGAAAATTTCTCATTATGATGATTTATTCAGAAAGTATTCCAAAGATATCGGATGGGATTGGCGTATGCTGGCGTCACTAGCCTATACAGAATCTAATTTCGATACCACCGCTGTTTCCTGGGCCGGCGCCAAAGGACTGATGCAGTTAATGCCTGCCACCGCCCGGGCAATGGGAGTACCTCCCGGCAAGGAGCAGAACCCGGAGGAAAGTGTGAAAGCGGCTATTAAATATATCGCCGCCACCGACCGCAGTTTCAGTATGATTCCCGACAAACAGGAACGACTCAACTTCATTCTGGCATCTTATAATGCCGGCTTGGGACATATATACGATGCCATGGCGCTAGCCGAAAAATACGGAAAGAACAAACTAGTATGGAAAGACAATGTAGAAAACTTCATCCTGCTCAAAAGCAACGAAGAATACTTTACCGACCCTGTCTGCAAAAACGGGTATTTCCGTGGTATCGAGACTTACAATTTCGTCCGTGATATCATGTCGCGCTACGAATCCTACAAGAAGAAAATAAAAGCATGATTAATATTAAGTATCAAGTATTAAGTATTAACCGTGGCCTTTGAGGTGCTTATCCGCATGGCGTAATACTTGATACTTAATACTTAATACTTATTTTTTGGTTATTAAGCTGATTACGATGATGGCTAATACAGATAATGGTAAGGCAAACAATATCGGATCAATCACAGGGAAAGGATAAGTGGTAATCAATACATCCCGTCCAAATAATGCTTTGCAGATACCTAATGCTGCAGATTCTTTCTGATGAAGAAATACAAGGGCAAACAGGCTACCGATTGTTCCGACCCAAAGACTTGCCATGACACCCTGCTTAGTAGCTTTCTTCCAATATAAAGCACAGAAATAGGCTGGAAGGAAAGCTGCAGCACAAATCCCCATAAAGATAGAAGTTCCACGGGCGATAATATCATGAGGCAACATATAGCAAATAATGTAGCTGACCAGAATAGAGAACAATACTCCCAGACGAATCACGTTGGTCAGTTTATTCCGCGAACGGGGTTTATAAGTTCCATAGATATCAGAACCTACCGAAGCCCCCATTGTATGGAACTGCGAGCTTAGTGTAGACATACTGGCCGAAAGGATACATAACATAAACAGTGCGGCAAACCAGTCGGGCATCGCTTTATTAATAAAATATGGAATAATCTTATCGATGTCCTGCACTACTTCGGTAGCAACCGCTCCTTCTGTTTTCAGGAAGAAAAGGTTACTCAAAGCTCCGGCATGATAGATAGCTCCTACGGTTATAATCAAAAAGAAACAACCGATAAATACACCGCGGTTTAATTGTTTGCTACTCTCCACAGTCATAAAACGAACCACTAGCTGGGGTTGCGCAAGACATCCGATTCCTACTCCTAAAATAAGGGAAGTAACAAGTGAGTACCATTGCGGTGAACCTGTAACAGGCATTGCAGTCCATCCCTGATGTCCCAATGCTTTAAATTTTTCCGGGACTAACGGAGCAATAGCAGTCAACTCTTTATTCGCCTCGGTAAAACCCATACCGAGCACCTGGTATAAAGAGAATAATAGAAACAGCATGCAACCGAACATGATTACTGCCTGCAACGCATCTGTATACATGACTCCTTTCATACCGCCTGCAATAACATAAGCAGCAATAACCAATGTAAATATCAACAAAGAGATATTGAAATCAATCTGAAAGATCTGTTCGATAAATACAGCTCCACCTTTCATCACAACTGCTGCATAAAGCGGCATTCCGACAAAAATAACAGCAGCAATAAATACCTGTATATTACGGGAACGAAAATGACGCCCTAATAATTGAGGAAAAGTGCTCACATTCAGTTTTGCACCCATACGCCGGGTGCGTAAACCGAAAAAGATAAAAGCAATGACAACCCCAATAAACATATTCAGGAAACAGAGCCACTGAATACCCATTCCGAAAGCTGCCGCCACTCCTCCAAAACCTACAATAGCAGATGCAGAGATAAACGTAGCACCGTAAGAAAGTGCCATAACAATAGGATTCATCTGACGTCCGCCTACCAGATAGTCACTGGTATTCGTTGTTTTCTTGTATCCCAAAAAGCCGAGGTAAGCAAGTGACAGGAGATATCCTATCACAATCAAGCCGAGTGTAAATGTATTCATCGTGTTTCGTCTTTTTCGTCGTCCTTATTCCAATACTTCAGCCCAAACCAGGCAGCAAAGATCACACATACCACTGAAAGAAGGTAAGGCAGAATTATAAAAGGGTCGTCTATTCCAAACATTTGCGTATCAGATTTTAATTAGCGTTGCAAATGTAAGGAAATTATTGAAAAGACAAAACTTTTGTTTACTAATACTGATTATAATGTATCTTTTTCTCGTCAAATTTCTGTTTCGGGTTCTCTTTTGTAGCCGGATAGCCGAAAGGAATGACACAAAGCGGAAGGATATTATCAGGTAGATTGGTATATTTGCGTACCACCTGCATACGGTCTTCATAAGGATAGGCAGCCGTCCATACAGCCCCCAGTCCCAGACTTTCGGCAGCCAGCAGAATATTTTGCGCTGCTGCTGAACAATCCAAATACCAATAAGACGAACGTACAGAATCTCCGCAGACAATGATAGCGTTACGGGCTTGGGTTAACATCTTTGCATAAGGAAGCGCAGCAGCCATTGAATCCAGTTTGGCACGGTCGGATACTACTATAAACTCCCAAGGACGGACATCTTTACCCGAAGGGGCAGCCATTCCGGCACGAAGCATCAAGTCTATTTTCTCTTTCTCCACTCCCTTA
>OJNH01002567.1_pt1 | contig 12562 bp, 12 predicted proteins | sample 1597361 | NCBI WGS metagenome assembly OJNH01 (sample SAMEA2452136, study PRJEB22498) | human gut metagenome | biome: human feces; feature: human gut; material: feces | place: Australia | collected 2012
ATTTTTTCCTTGATATACAACTGTATAAGGAGGAGCCAATTTTAATACAGAATATGTCAAGGAAGGGAAACGTCCCCTTAGATTACATAACCGTAACTTTGGATTTTCTTCCGCATTTATGCATTTATATAGTTCGTGAATAATCTTTTGAGCTTCCAACCCATTGATTGATAGCACTTTCATTCCATTCATAAATATCTCATTATCAGTGACACTGTCAGGATATAAGAAAGAAGCATCTTTGTAAGATAATGAAAAAGAACTTCTGACATCAATATAATCCATACCGGAATGCCCATCCAAACAATGCTGAAGTCTTAACATTGTTTTCCATAAATCAACAACATTCATTGAATCTGTAAGCATACTGCGTGCTTTCTCCACTTCATTGTTGAAATAATCTTCCGAAACGAATGCATATAAATTAGGATGCTTAGTCTTCAAAGTGTTTATATAATAATCAAAATCTTCCGTGACATGAGCAAAAGAATAGGTTGGAATCATTTCTTGTGAATACGAAACATTTATCAAAAGATAAAGAAAAAGTAATAATATATGGAGACTATGATGTTGATGGAATAACAAGTGTAACAGTATTAAAAAGTTTTTTAGAAGAAAGAGGATTGCAGGTAGGAGTATATATACCAAACAGATTAGAAGAGGGATATGGATTAAACAAGGAAGCAGTAGAAAAAATATCGAAACAAGGATATACATTAATGATAACAGTAGATTGTGGAATTTCTGCTGTAGAAGAAGTAAAATATGCAAATGAATTAGGGATAGAAACAATAATAACAGATCATCATGAGCCAGGAAATGAGATACCAGAAGCAATGGCTATTGTAGATGCAAAAAGAAAAGACAATACATATCCATGTAGAAATTTAGCAGGTGTAGGTGTTGTATTTAAACTAATACAAGCAATATCAATAAAAATAGGATTAGAAGAAAAAGAATATTTAAAATATTTGGACATAGTATGTATTGGAACAATTTCAGATATAGTACCACTTACAGATGAAAATAGAGTAATTGTAAAATTAGGATTAAAATTAGTTGAACAAACAAGAAATTTAGGATTAAGAGCCATATTACAAGCAACAGGTTATAATAAGATAGATTCAATAACAATATCATTTGGAATAGCACCACGAATAAATGCATGTGGTAGAATGGGACATCAAGAAGAAGCATTAAAACTATTCTTGTCAAAAGATATAAATGAAGTAAACATGCTTACACAAAAATTAAATGAATACAATAAAATAAGACAAGAAATAGAAAAAAATATATTTTCAGACGCAATAGTACAAATTGAAGAAAAAAAATTAGAAAATAAAAATACGATTGTTTTAATGGGAAAGAATTGGCACCATGGAGTAATAGGAATAGTTGCATCAAAAATAACAGAAATGTATTTTAAACCAAGTATATTATTATGTGAAGAAGATGATTATGGAAAAGGGTCAGGACGAAGCATTCCTGGATTTGACTTATACGAAACTTTAACAGAATGTAAAGAATCAATAGATAGATTTGGTGGACATTCTATGGCAGTTGGAATAACTGTAAAAAAAGAAAAATTTAATGAATTTAAAGAAAAAATAGAACAGATAGCAAAAGAAAAAAATATAGAAGAAATAGTACCAATTCTAAAAATAGATGCACAAATAAATTTAGATGAGATTAGTAGAGATATGGTAGAAAGCTTAAAAGAATTAGAGCCATTTGGAGAAGAGAATAAAACGCCACTATTTTTATTTAGAAATTTAAAAATAGATTCTATTAGAGCACTTACAGAGGGGAAACATTTAAAACTCACATTAAAAGATAACAAAAACATTGTTAATGCAATAGGATTTAATTTAGGAGAATATTCAAATGAATATAAAATAGGAGATAGAATAGATGTGGTAGGAAATCTTGAAATTAATTCTTTTAATGGAGTTGAAAATATACAAATAAATATTAAGGATTTAATGAAATCACTTTAGGAAAAAAGCATTAAAGGGGGAATTTTTATGACGAAAAATTATACAATAAAAGATGTGATAGACAAAGTAAAGAAAAATAAAAGATGGCCAGATGTTAAGTTAATTCAAAGAGCATATAATTATGCATTAACAAAACATGGAGAGCAAAAAAGAAAATCCGGAGAACCATATATAATACATCCAACAAATGTTGCATATACAATAGCTGAATTAGGATTAGATGAACATACAATATGTGCAGCTCTATTACATGATGTTGTAGAAGATACTGAAGTGAGTTATGAAGATATAGAAAAAGAATTTGGACTAGAAATTGCAGAGATGGTAGATGGAGTTACCAAATTAAAAATGATACAACATGCAACAATAGAAGAGAACCAAGTAGAAAATTATAGAAAAATGTTTTTGGCAATGGGGAAAGACATAAGAGTAATAATCATCAAATTAGCAGATAGATTGCATAATATGAGAACATTAGAATACTTAAAAAGAGACAGACAAATTGCAATAGCAAAAGAAACGATGCAATTATATGCACCACTTGCAAATAGATTAGGGCTATATGCAATGAAATGGGAATTAGAGGATTTAGGATTTAAATATTTATATCCAGAAGAATATGGAGAACTAGTAAAAGGAATAGAACAAAAAAGAGAAGAACGTTTAAAATTTATAGAAAAAATAATGTCTGATATAAGAATTCAACTAAAAAAACATCATATAGAAGCGGAAGTAACTGGAAGAGCAAAACATCTATACAGTATATATAGAAAAATGCAAAGAGATAATAAGACATTAGACCAAATATATGACTTGTTTGCCTTAAGAATAATAGTAAATTCAGTAAAAGACTGCTATACAGCATTAGGAGTTGTACATGATATGTACAATCCTATGCCAGGAAGATTTAAAGATTATATAGCAGTACCAAAACCAAATATGTATCAATCAATACATACAACATTACTTGGAGAAAAAGGAACACCTTTTGAAGTGCAAATTCGTACTTGGGATATGCATAGAATTGCTGAATATGGTATAGCTGCACATTGGGCATATAAAGAAGCAAATTATGGAAATAAAAAAGGACAACAAACAATAAAGGTTCAAGATGATAAACTTGCATGGTTAAGAGAAACTCTTGAATGGCAACAAGAAATGCAAGACCCACAACAATTTTTAGAAACACTAAAAACGGAATTATTTGAAGATGAAGTATATGTATTTACACCAAAAGGTGAAATAAAAGTATTGCCAAGAGGAGCAACCCCCATTGACTTTGCATATAGTATTCATGCAGAAATTGGAAATCACATGACAGGTGCAAAAATAAACAGTAAAATGGTTCCAATAATAACTCCAATAAAAAATGGAGACATTATTGAAATAATCACATCAGAAAACTCAAAAGGCCCAAGTATGGATTGGCTTAAATTTGTAAAAAGTTCATCTGCAAAAAATAAGATAATGTCATGGTTTAAAAAAGAGAAAAAAGAAGAGAATATTGAAAAAGGAAAAGATTCAATAGAAAAAGAATTAAAAAGGATTGGAATTTCACATGATGATTTGTTCAAAATAGAATATATAAATCCAATGCTTGATAGATATAAATACAAAAACTTGGAAGAAATGTACGCTGCTGTGGGATTTGGAGCAATAACAGCCACAAAGATAATTGCAAGAATGTTAATTGAATACAGGAAAGAACATAAAGAAGAACCCATTGAACAAAAAATTGAGGAATTATCAACTGCCAAACGTAAAACTCCAAAACCATCAAATTCTGGAATTATTGTAAAAGGAATAGATAATTGTTTAGTAAAACTTTCAAAATGTTGTAATCCACTTCCAGGAGATGAGATAATAGGATATATAACAAAAGGAAGAGGAGTATCAGTACATAGAAAAGATTGTGTAAATGTAAATGATTTATTAAAAGAAGAAAATAGAATAATTGATGTACAATGGTATGACCAAGAAAAAGTAACATATACAGTAGAGATAGAAGTATTTGCAAATGATAGAAATGGGCTTTTAGCAGATATTGTACAAAAAATAAATGACTCTAAGGCAAAACTTTTAGGTGTAAATGCAAGAGCTACAAAAGAGAGAATAGCAGTTACAGAAGTAACATTAGAAGTTGATAGTTTAGATAGTTTAAATAAAGTTATACGTGAACTTAGAAAAGTTGATAGTGTGTATGAAGTTAAAAGAAAAAAATAAAGGAGTAAAGGAAATGATTCTAAAAGAACTAAAGATTGAAACTTGGATAGGAGATGCAACAAATTGTTATATTGTCCAAGATGAAAACACAAAAGAAACAATGGTAATAGATCCAGCAGGAGATGTAGACAAAATAATAGAAATGCTTGAGATTTTACAAGCTAAATTAAAATATATATATTTAACACATTGTCATGGAGACCATATATGTGGTGTTCAAGAATTGAAAGAAAAGTATGGAGGAAAAATTATAACCCAAAGATTTGAGGCAGAAAATTTAAGAGACTCTAATATAAATTTAACAATGTATATAGGAAATAAGGGATTAGTTATAGAAACTGATTCACGTGTTGATGATAACGACTTACTTCATTTAGGAAATTTGCAATTTAAAGTTATTCATACTCCAGGTCATACATCTGGAGGCTCATGCCTTTATTGTGAAGAAGAGAAATTATTATTTTCTGGAGATACATTGTTTAGAGGAACATGGGGAAGAACAGATGTGCCAACAGGAGATTTTGAATCAGTCATAAGTTCTATTACGAAAAAACTTATGGTTTTACCAGATGAAACTATAGTTTATCCAGGACATGGTAAAAGTACAATGATTAGAGAAGAAAAACCAATTTATTTGGAATTAAAACCTAGACTATTATAAATTACAGATACTAGTTCTATTTTATAAACATTAAGCATATATTATATATAGGAACATTAGGACAAGGAGAAAAATATGTTTAATGTTACAATAATAAATGCAAAAAAATCATTAATGAGAATATCCATAATTGTGGTAATTATAATAATATTATTTGTAATAACACAAATAATAAGTAAATTTAAAACAAGTAAAATATTACAAATAAATATATCAGAACAAATAGTGAAATGTTTAAATAGTGAAATTCCAGCAATAGTAAGTACTAATTACAAATCTAATAATATTATAAAAGAAGAGGAAGAAGAAAACCAAAAAACATTTTCAGGAAAAATATTAGATATAGAATTAGCCAGAATATCACAAATACAAGAAACTTCAGATGAGCAGGTAAATGAAGAAAATGAAGTTGAAGTAAATAATAGTGAAAATATCAATGAAAATAAAAATCAAGAAGCAAAAGCTGAACAAACAGAAGTAAAAACAGAAATTGTAACACAAAATCCGATAAAAGAAAGTTGTAATGTGGAATATAATGGTGTAAAAATAAAAAATGAAACATCTTATGAAATTAATGAATCTATATTAGAAACAGAAATAAATATAAATAAAGAAAATATTACTATTTTTCATACACATACATGTGAAAGTTATACACCAACTGAACAATATAATTATCAACAAACTGGAAATTTTAGAACAACAGATTTAAACTTTTCAGTTGCAAGAGTTGGAGATGAACTCACAAACTATTTAATGGGATATGGTTTTTGCGTAACACATGATAAAACATATCATGATTATCCAGCATATACTGGTTCATATACAAGATCAAAGACGACAGTTGAAAATATATTAAAGGCAAATCCAAGTGATATTATAATAGATTTACATAGAGATGCAATCGGAAGCAAAAGCAATTATGACCCAAGTGTAAAAATAGGAGAAGATACAGTTGCACAGCTTATGTTGGTTATAGGAACAAATGGAGGAGGATTATATCATCCAGAATGGAAATCAAATTTAAAATTTGCAATAGAACTACAACAAAAAGCAAATGAAATGTATCCAGGATTGTTTAAACCTATAATTGTAAGAAATTCTAGATATAATCAACATCTTGGAAAGGCGGCATGTATTATTGAAGTAGGAGCAACAGGAAATACACTTGAGCAATGTTTAAATAGTATGAAATATCTTGCTAATGTTTTAAATGAATATAAAAAATAACAAAAGTCAACTCGATTATTTTTCGGGTTGACTTTTGCATTAAACAAATTATTTTTGAAGTAATTTGCTATAATATGCACATTCAGAATTAGTGCATAAATTTGAATTAGAAATAATATCATAAGAGCATTTTCCATCTATTTGATAAATACAATCTAAAGAACAATTAATATTTGTCAAAGATATCACCTCTTATTAACATAGTATCTTCAAAAAAAAAATAAATATACATTAAGATTTTTTTAATGTATTATTAAAATATAAACAATATTCTTTAACTGTACATTGTTCACAATTTGGTTTACGTGAATCACAAGTTTTTCGACCATGCCAAACAAAAAGATGATTGATGTCTTTTAAATATTTTTTTGGAAAAATTTTTAGTAAATCTTGTTCAATTTTTTCTGGTTCTTTTTCAGTAGAAAGACCAATTCTATTAGAGATTCTTTTTGCATGAGTATCAACTGCAATTCCATTAGCAATACCAAAGGCTTCAAGTAAAATTACATTTGCACTTTTACGACCAATTCCAGCTAAAGTTAATAACTCGTCCATAGTATGAGGGACTTCACCATTATAATTCTCTAAAATTTGTTTTGCACATAATTTTATATTTTTAGCCTTGTTTTTATAAAATCCACAAGGATGTATAATTGATTCAAGCTCCGTAATATCAATATTTGCAAAATCTTGGATATCTTTGCATTTCTTAAATAAAGCAGGGGTTGTTTTATTTACTCTTTCATCAGTACATTGTGCTGAAAGCATAACAGCTACAACCATTTGAAAAGGTGTTTCGAAATCCAAACTACATGTTGCATCAGGATATGTAGTTTTCAATATTTCCACAAATTTATTTATATCAGTTTTCTTCATTTTTTTCTCCATTTAAAAGTAGATTAATTATCTTTGGGTAAATTTTATTAGCATTATTTTTCCAATTATCAGAAATTTGTTTTGCTCTGTCTCTTGAACCTGCAAATGTTGATATTTCAAAAATTGTTTCGGTTTTTTCGACAATTTTACATTTTACAGTATAATTATTTTCATCTTTTGGTATGTATTCTGTAATAATAGAAGATTCTTCAGCTATATTTGAGACTTCATCTTTAAAAATATTATCTGCTTTTAGTTTTAGAATCCCTGGTAGGAGAGATTTTGTAAGTGATAATGAATTTTGACCATCTGAAGTGATTTTTACAAATGTATCTTCTTCTTTTGTAAAGGAACCAACTAGGTTTGTATCAATTAAATCTGTTAATAATTCTTGAAAATAAAAATAGTTAATATTATTTGCAGATGAAACAATTTTGTATAGATTGTCACTTTTGATTCCATCTGACAATTTGTTTAATAAATATAAAATTAATACTTTATTTTCTGCTAAGTCTGTAATAGATTTTTCCATAAGAGTCCTCCTTTTCAAAATTTCTTTGAATATTATATCACGGAAAAATGGATTAGTAAAGAAAATATATATACAATAATTAATATTTGGTTATAGATTAATAGTTTATTTATTTAATATAAAGAATTTCTTGAAATATAAGCTTTTCATTACATTCCTCGGCTTATTACAAAATTCAAGAAATTCTAATTTGTTTTATGGGTCCTTTCCACTATCGTGAACTCTTACCATAAAACTGCATAAGAATTTCTAAAATTTTTCCATACACATTCGTCATTGCATTCAAAGCTTATATTTCAAGGATTTTTTATAAAATAACTATGAAAACTATTAACATATAACAATATTTGTGTGTCAAAATATGTCGAAAGAGAATAAACTATATTAGCCTAAATTTGTATACAAGATTAGAGGTGATATTGTGAAAGAAATAAAAAAAGGTGACATAATTAGTAGAAATTCATACGAAAATGACATAATGTTTTATGTAAAAAAAATATTAAAATTAGCAAATGGTCAAAAAATAGCGATATTAAAAGGAATTGATGTAAGAGTTGAAGCAGATGCACCAGTTGAAGATTTAAAAATAGTTGGCAAAGAAGAACAAATAAAAAGAGAAAAAGAATTTGAAAAAAGAATAATAAATAAAATTCAAAAAGAAAAAATAATTGAACATAATAGTAGAAGAAAAGAAATAATTCATACAGGGAGAATATTGCATTTAGACGGTGATAAAAAATATAGTGCAAAATCAATAATGTATTATAAAAAAATGGGGTTAAATGCAACTGTAAAAAATATTCCAGAAAATAGACAGTCAAAGGTAGTATATAGATTACTTACAATTTATAATCCAGAAATACTTGTTATAACTCGGGCATGATGGAATGATAAAAAATGGAGCAAGATATAGAGACATATATAATTATCGAAATTCGAGGCATTTTATCCAAACAGTAAAAGAAGCAAGAAGATATGATGAAAAACATGGTAAAAATCTGGTAATATTTGCAGGAGCATGTCAAAGTTATTTTGAAGCATTAATGGAAGCAGGAGCAAATTTTGCCTCATCACCAGCAAGAATATTAATTGATTTTCTTGATCCATTGGTTGTTGCAAAAAGTATAGCAATAGCCGACAAAAATAGATATATAACGATTGATGATTTTGTAGATGAACTTAGAGATGGAAAAAAGGGTGTTAATGGACTTGGAGCGAGAGGAAAAAAGAATGTAATAATTCTGTAATATAAATGTAATAAAAATGTAACAAAAGACAGAGCATAACGTGTAACCATTGAAATTAGTGGAAAGCAGGAATGTGACAATAAAATGCATGCTTTGACAAAATCACCTACAAATGATATATTTAAAATATCTTAAGCAAAGTAGGTGATTTAATGATTTGTAGGACTGACATATCAAATTTAAAAACAGATATTAATGATAAAATAGGTCAAAAGATAATTGTTAAAGGTTCGTTAGGAAGAAGCAAAGAATTTGCAAAAGAAGGTACAATAGAAAAAGCATATTCTAATCTTTTTGTAGTAAAATATGAAGAAAATGATAGAACAGCATCATATACATATACAGATTTACTAACAAGAACAGTAGAAGTAGATGTATTTAATGGAGAAAATTATAGTCCACTATTACCACCAGTAATAGTAGAAAGTAAAAAAAGAAAAATGAAAGAGCAACTAGTTTAGTTGCTCTTTTACTATTGAAAAAAAAAATAAAATAGTATATAGTAATAGCTAAGAGGGTGGTGTTAATATGACAATAAAAGAAACATTAAAAAAAGGAATGATAATATTAAAAAATAATAATGTAGAAAGTCCTAAATTAAAATCAAGATTATTACTACAATACATATTAAAAAAAAGTAGGCAATATTTAATAATATATGACAATGAAGAAATAGGAAAAAAAGAACAATGGGAATATTTCATAAACATAGAAAAACTAACCAAAGGAGTTCCGTTACAACATATAACACATTCTCAAGAATTCATGAAGATGAACTTTTATGTAAATGAAGATGTATTAATACCAAGACCTGATACTGAGATACTAGTAGAAGAAGTTATAAAAATAGCAAAAAATATAGATAGACCAAAGATTTTAGATTTATGTACAGGAAGTGGAGCAATAGCAATATCAATAGAAAAAAATTTAGCAAATGCAGAAGTATTTGCAGTAGATATAAGTGAAAAAGCATTAGAGGTTGCAAGAAAAAATGCAAACAGATTAGAAGCAAATATCAAGTTTATAAAATCAAATTTATTTAATAATTTAAAGAAAATGAAGTTTGACATTATTGTTTCTAATCCGCCATACATAAAAAAAGAAGATATTAAACTTTTAAGTAGTGAAGTTCAAAGAGAACCTGAAATTGCCCTAGATGGTGGAAGTGATGGTCTAGAATTTTATAGAAAAATTACAAAACAAGCGATAGAATATTTGAAATTTAAAAGTTATTTATGTTTTGAAATAGGGTATGATCAAAAAAAAGAAGTATTAGAAATTATAGAAAAAGAAAAACATTATATAGATACATATTGCAAAAAAGATTTATGTGGTAATGATAGAGTTATAATTACACAAGTAAATTAATGTAATGAAAGGAGAACAAATGTCATTTTCAACAGAATTAAAAGAAGAGATAAGCAAATTAGAAAATCTTTCTGATAAAGAAGTTGTTAAATACGAATTAATGGGATATTTAATAAGTAGTAATATTTCGGAAGAAAAGAACAACATAAAATTTAGTACAGAAAATGAGTATAATATAAATAGATTTTCAAGATTATTAAACAATTCAAATATAAATAATTATGACATAGCAATTCAGGGAAATTTATTTTCTATAAAAGTAAATAAAAAATATATAAAAGAAATAGAAAATATTGAAAACCTTAATTTAGAACAAATAAAATGGTTAATAAGAGGAGTATATTTAGGTTCTGGTTCGATAAATAATCCAGAAAAAAAATATCATTTAGAAATAGGAATTTCAAAAAGTGAAAATTCAAAAAAAATAATGGAATATTTAATGAGATATGATATAAAAAGCAATATAATTGAAAAAAACAATGAATATGCAATATATTTAAAAGATGGAGAAGAAATTTCTAAATTTTTAGCATTATTAGGTGCCAATAAATCAGTCATAAAATTTGAAGAAATACGAGTACAAAGAGAAATGAACAACAAGATAAATAGAATAGTAAATTGTGAAACAGCGAATTTAAATAAAACAATAAATGCTTCGATAGAGCAAATAGAAGCAATAAAAAGTTTAAAGAAAAATAAAAAATTTGAAAAAATGGATGAAAATTTAAAAGAAATAGCAGAATTAAGAATGAAAAATCCTAATGCAAGTTTAGTAGAATTAGGAAAAATGCTAAAACAACCTGTAGGAAAATCAGGAGTAAATTATAGATTAAAAAAAATAATGGAGATAGCAAATGAAAAATAAAGAAATAGGTGTGTATGTACATATACCATTTTGTAAGCAGAAATGTTATTATTGTGATTTCGTTTCATATAGTAATAAAGATAGTTTGATAGAAGATTATATAAAAGCATTAAAAAAAGAAATAAAACTTCAAAATATTCAATCACAAATAACTACAATTTATATAGGAGGAGGAACACCATCATATATAGAAAGTAAATATATAAAACAAATTATTGAAGAAATAAAAAATAAAGATGTAGCAAAAGAGGCAGAAATAACAATAGAAGTTAATCCAGGAACAGTAACAAAAGAAAAACTAGAAGATTATAAAAAATGTGGAATAAATAGATTAAGTATAGGATTACAAAGTGCTCAAGATAGTATATTAAAACAATTAGGACGAATACATAACTTTGAGCAATTTTTGGAAACATATAAAATGGCAAGAAAAGTAGGATTCAAAAATATAAATGTAGATTTAATGTTAGGAATTCCTAATCAGAGAATAAAAGATTTAAAAGAAAGTTTAGAAGAAGTAATAAAATTGAAACCTGAGCATATATCAGTATATTCTCTTATTGTAGAAGACGGAACTCCTATTGCAAATAAGATACAAAAATGTGAAATGGAATTACCTGATGAAGACACAGAAAGAAATATGTATTGGTATGTAAAGAATTCATTAGAATTAAATGGATATAGACATTATGAAATATCTAATTTTGCCCAAAAAGGGTATGAATCAAGACATAATGTGAATTGTTGGAATCAAAGCCAATATTATGGGTTTGGAGTTGCAAGCCATTCTTATAGAGATATTACAAGATATTCTAATACAGAAAATATTAAGGAATATATAAAAAATATAAAAGCAGAAAGATTAGATAGAAACAGAATTATTCATGAGATTCAAAAAGAAGATGATACTAAAAAAGAATATATGTTACTGGGATTACGTCAGATTGATGGTATACAAATAAGCGAGTTTAAAAATAGGTTTGGGGATAATCCAATTTATTTATTTAGAAATCAATTAAAAAAATTGACTGATGAAAAATTAATTGTTGTTGATGAAGATTACATTAAACTTACAAATAGAGGAATTGATTTAGCTAATTTAGTTTGGGAAGAATTTGTATAAAAAGGGCACTAAAAGTTTTCTATTAATTATTGACAATCTTAAAACAAGAGAATATAATAGAAACAATTAAACAAATTACGATGAAAAAGAAAAATTATGCTAACTTACATATAGAGAGCTAGTGATGGTGGAATACTAGTAGTAACAAACATAAGGGGAGCTTTTGAGTAATAAAAAATAAATTAAGGTGCTTAAAGCAAGAAAAGGTTTTAAGAATTAGGGTGGAATCGCGGAAATATACTTTCGTCCCTAGCATAGTGTGCGTGGCATATTGTGCTAGGCACGGAAGTTTTTTGGTTAAGTTAACCATAATGAAAGGAGATTTAAAATGGTAAAATCAATGGAAACAATAGTTAATTTATGCAAAGCAAGAGGATATATTTATCCAGGTTCAGAAATTTATGGAGGATTAGCAAACACATGGGATTATGGACCATTAG
>OJNH01002568.1_pt1 | contig 12562 bp, 10 predicted proteins | sample 1597361 | NCBI WGS metagenome assembly OJNH01 (sample SAMEA2452136, study PRJEB22498) | human gut metagenome | biome: human feces; feature: human gut; material: feces | place: Australia | collected 2012
TTAGAGGTACGGTAGATTTCAAAAGCACAATGTATCAAAACTATTATCCAGTAACTTCTTTTTTAACTAAAATTGAAAAAATATTGCAAAATTCGCTAAATTATAATAGAATAGAAAGCATAAATAGATAAATAATAAAGAAAAAATAAATTATATATCACAAAATGTAAAAAACTTTTTTTGAATCACTTTCTAAAAAAGACAAAAAATACTAAGGACAAGTAGTAAAATGATGCTATAAAAGTTTAAGAGGTGGTAAGGATGTTTCAAAATATAAACGAAAGCACAATAGACAATCAAAATTATAGAGAAGAGAAAAAAGAAAACAAAAAAACAGAAATATTTTCAAATGTATTTTCAATAAAAAATATACCAATATATGTAATATCATTAATGATATCAATGGTAGGAATAACAGGAGATTTTTCACCATTTAGTATAAGTATGTTAGGAGCATGTATTTCAAACTCAATACCATTATTAGGGATAGTGGCATTTGCAATTATTGGTAATGCAATAAAATTTGGAATAAGTGGTACATTAACATATATACTAACAGCACTAGTTTTAATTGTTACTATGTACATAATAAAACCAAAATATAATGATGATGAAAGAAATGAGAAAGTAAATTTAGCAAAAAACATATTTATATCAACACTCATAATACAATTAGCAAAAGTAGGAATGGCAGGATTTACACTATATGATATTTTATCAATAATATGTTTTTCAATAATATCAATAGTATTTTATAAAATATTTGTAAACTCTGTAATTGTATTCAGAGATTTTGGAGAAACAAAAGCATTTTCAATTGAAGAAATTTTAGGAGCAAGTTTAATGCTTGCAATATCAGTTGGAGCATTTGGAGATTTAAGTGTTTTTGGATTTTCAATTAGAAATATTTTAAGTATATTAATTGTCCTAATTTTAGGCTGGAAAAATGGAGTATTAGTAGGAACAACAGCAGGTGTTACAATAGGGGTGACTCTTGGTGTTATAACATCATCAGAACCTATTATGGTTGCAGCATATGCGATTTCTGGAATGATAGCAGGTATATTAAATAAATTTGGTAAATTGGGTGTAATAATAGGATTTTGCTTAGGAAACATAGTTTTAGCGTATGTTTCTAATGGTTATACAGTTGAATTGATTCATTTTAAAGAAATTTTAATTGCATCAATTGGATTGTTAGCTTTACCAAAATCAGTACAAATAAATATCAAAGAATTTATGGGAAATTCTAAATTTTTGCCAGTGTTTCCAGATAGAGCTTTGAATAAAAGTAAAGAAACTGCTGAAAGATTAAATAATGTTTCTGATACTATTCAAGAAATGGCAAAGACATATAAAACACAAGAAACTCAAATTCAGCAAGAGCCAATTTTATCTAATAAAGATATATTTGTTTCAGAATTATTAGATAATTTAAGTGGTTATGAAGATAACATGTTATATGATGATATTTCAAAAACTGATGGGCCTATTGTTGACGAAATTTTTAAAGTATTAGTGGACAAGCAAAAAATAACAAGAGAAGCCTTACTTGAAATATTTGCTAAATGTAATAGTTTTATAATAGGATTTGATGACAAAAAAATAAGTGAGTATTTGGAAGAAAATATAGCGCAAATGATAAGAGTTATTAATATGTCATATAAAATTAGTAAATCAAGTTTTGTATGGCAAAAGAAATTTGAGGAAAACAAGAAAAATATAGAGACACAATTACAAGGTGTATCAAAAGCAATTTCAAGTATAGCTGAAAATATTGAAAAAAATATAAAAAATGAAGAACAATTTACTAATCAGAAAAAGCAAGTTGTTGAATTGCTAAGACAAAAAGATATAGAGATTCAAGAAATTTCTATACAAAAAGAAGATAGATTTTTAGTTGAAATATATATGGAAAAATCAAATATCACAGATATTGATTATATTGAAAAAATACTTACAGATGTTTTGAAGGAAAAGATAGTTTTAAATCAAGAGGCAAGTATCGGAACAAGGCTTAATTTCTTGTCTGATGATAAATTTGTTATGGCAATAGGAAACTCAGAAATAACAAAAAGCAATAGTGATATATCAGGAGATAGTTTTTTAAGTGTAAAATTAAAAGATGGTAAATATTTAGTAGCTTTAAGTGATGGTATGGGGTCAGGAGAAGATGCTAGACAAAGTAGTAATAAGGCATTAAAAATGTTGGAAAATTTATTACTTTCAGGTTTTGATAAAAAGACTTCATTAGAGCTTATTAATTCGAGTTTAATAAATCAAAATGAAGAGATTTTTGCGACATTAGATATTGCAATTATTGACTTATATAAAGGAAATATTGAATTGATTAAGAGTGGGGCTTGTCCAACATATTTTAAAACTAGAAATAGTGTGCAAGTTATCAAGGCTAATTCTCTTCCAGCAGGTATTATTAATGAGACAAAATTGCAGTCTTTTGATAAGGATATTTCTTCTGGTGAAATTATGCTTATGTGCTCTGATGGTATTTTGGATTCTAATGTTGAGTATAAAAATAAGGAATTGTGGATTAAGTATTTGCTTGAAGATATTGAGACTAATAATACTAAAAAAATTGCTGATTTGGTTATAAATGAGGCTGTTGATAATGGTTATGGTACTGCTAAGGATGATATGAGCGTTGTAGTTTGTAAATTTTTGGAGAAATAACAAAATCTAAAAATGTGTTTTTTAGCACTAAATAATGCCAGTTCTTTTACCATAAATGCTTGAAAATAGACCAATTATATGATATATTTTATGAAGTAAAAATAGAAAAAACAGGGAGGCAAAAATGAGCAGAGGTAAAAGATATGATTCAGAACCAAAACTAAACATGAAAAAAGTATTTGCAGTAGCAATTGCAATAGTAGTAATAATCATGTTTATATTTATAATAAAAGGACTATTAAGCAAAGACACAACATCAGGAAAAATTACAACAAAAAATTACTATGCATCATATAAAGACAACAAATGGGGAGTAATAGACTCAACAGGAAACAATGTAATAGACCCATCATATAAAGAAATGATAATAGTACCAAACTCTAAGATAGGAGTATTTATTTGTACATATGATGTAGACTATAACACAGGAAGTTATAAAACAAAAGCATTAAATGATAAAAATCAAGAAATATTTACGCAATATGATAAAATAGAACCTATGCAAAACATAGATAAAAATGGAAATGTATGGTATGAAAAAAATGTATTAAAAGTACAAAAAAACGATAAATTTGGCTTAATAGATTTAACAGGAAATGAAGTAATTCCAATAGAATATGATGAAATTACAGTAATTAGAGGAATAGAAAATTCATTCAAAGTAAAGAAAGATGATAAATACGGAATTGTAGATGGTGATGGAAAAACAGTTATACAAGCTCAATATGCTGATATAGATGTATTAGGAAAAGACAACAAATCAGGGTTTATTATAAAAAATGCTGATGGAAAATATGGAATTGTAGACTATTCAAATGCACAAATTTTAGAAGCAAAATATGATTCAATTGAAAAAGTTTACGGAAATGACATGTATGTTGTAAATTTAAATGGAAAACAAAAAGTAGTAAATAAATCTGGAAACGATGTCTTAACAACTGGATTTGATTCAATTAAACAAATATTAGCTAACCAAGAAAATGCAGTAATATTTGTAAAATCAAATAAATTTGGCGTAATGAATACATCAGGAGAAGTTGTAATAGAATCACAATATGACAGTTTAGAAGAAACAAAGGTTGGAACATTTATAGCTAGTAAAGATGGAAAATACGGAATAATAAATATTAATAAAGAAGAAAAATTGCCATTCGAATATAATTCAATATCTTTTAATGAAAAAGCAGATTTGTATGTTGCAGAAGATAGTAATTTTAATTCTAAAATTTTAAATAGCAATTTAGATGTAAAAGCATCAGGAATTTTATTAGAAATAAATGAAACTAAGGGATATTTGAAGCTAAGAGTTGATAATGTAAATAAATATTATAATTTTAAATTTGAGGAAAAACAAGAATCAGATATTTTTACAAATAGAACATTATTTTTAAGTAAAAAAGATGGTAAATATGGATATGTTGACAAAAATGGAAAAGTTATTGTTGATTATATTTATGATGATGCAATGGAACAAAACGATTATGGATTTTCTGCAATAAAAAAAGACGGAAAATGGGGAAGTATAGACGGAAAAGGAAATGTAATTCAAGAACCAATATATAATTTAGATGATTATCTATTAATAGATTTTATAGGAAGATGGCATTTTGGCATGGATATTAATATGAATTATTATAACCAACTTGAAAAGTAATAATAATTTTAATATTTTAAGAAAGAAGGATTGAAGTAAAAAATGGAACTAAAGACAAATTATCAATATACATATTTTATACACCCTTTTGTTGTAGAGGAAAATAAATATCAAAAATATTTATTAAGTCTAATTAAAGACAAAAGATTTAAGATGAAAGTATTTCAGAAAAATAAGGATATAGATTTATATAATTATTTTTCACCAAAGACACGTGAATATCTTTTTTCTAGTTTTTCACATTCTGGGGCTAAACTAGAAAAACTAGAAGAATTACCTGATGATACAAAATCAGCAATATTAAGTAAATATCCTTGTACTATTTTTGAATACGAGTTAAAAGAAGATATACAAGGAAAAGCAGAAGAAAAAGGAATATTCTTTAAGGTAAGAAAAATAGAAGTGATATGTTTTAATACAGGAATATGTTTCTTTACAATGAAAACAAATATTGAAGAAAGCAATAGCTTTTCAGATTTGTTAAATTTTAATTATAAATTTAGAGAGATTAAACAAGAAAACAAATTAAATAATTATGATAAAATATATCTACAAACAAGTACTTTTGATGATGTAAATAAATTGACAGAATTTATTAAAAGTATTACAGGTTCAGAAATTGAGACAATGAAACTTGATATAGATACACAAATATTTTTAACATATTCATATGTATGTATTGATAGAGAAGCATGGAATGTAAATAAAAATTTTGAAGACATAGAATATAATTTCAACAAATATGCAAACTTTTTACCAGCAGATAATTCTGTTGACCTAGATAAAAATTCAGCAACACAATTTTCGGAATGGAAATATGCTAGATTCGGATTTTCAAAACAAGGGGTTGTTTTATTTACATCAAGTAGTGATATAAATAATTTTACGGATTTACCGGATAAGTTTGAAAATGAGTACTTCTATACGTATATTTTGAACTTATATAAGAAAATATATTTAAAAAAATTAGAGGTTGAATTTAAAAAGGCTTCTAATTTGAAAAATGCTAGAAAAAAGTTTATAGAGTTTACTAGAAATATTTGGATTTTAGACGTTACAGAAAATGAAGTTGGCTCTAAAATAAATTATATTTTAGGAAAAAATTTTGAACTTGATAGATTATATAGTGAAATAAAAATAAAATATGATGTTTTATATAAGGAATCAAATATAGAAAAAAATTCAAGAATAATGTTAGCTGTTGCCGTTATTTTGGTTATTTCACTTATTTTTAATGTATTAAATTATATAGAAATTATAAAGTAAAATATTATGTTTTTGTTGAATTGGAACAATTAGAAATATAGAAGGAATGAATTTTATGAAAATAACTTGTGGGACCGATATTATTGAAATAGATAGAGTTAAAGAAAGTATAGAAGAGCTTGGAGAAAAGTTCATAAAAAGAGTATTTACAGATAAAGAAATAGAATACTGTGAATCTAGAAAAGGACAGAAATATCAGCATTATGCCGGAAGATTTGCAGCAAAAGAAGCAGCATTTAAGGCAATTTCTAAAATATTAGATAATAAATATTCTGTTTGTTGGAAAGATTTTGAGATAATTGATGATGAACAAGGAAGACCATATCTAAATTTATATAATGTTAATACTAAGGATATTGAGAGTATAGATATAAGTATTTCACATTGCAAGTTATATGCAACTGCTAATGTGATGATTTTATTTAATGATTATAATTAAATTATATAAAATAAAAATTAGAAGTGTTGATATATACATAATTTTGTCAAAAACATATCTGTGGTCTACCATTAGGTCTTTGACTACAAATATGTATATATCAACATTTTCGGAAGTTCCTTATATATTAAGTGTAATAAAATTCGGAAAGGAAAAGCAAAATGGGATTATTTGATAGTCATAGTCATTTAAATGATGAAAAATTCGATGAAGACAGAGAAAAAACTATTGACGAAATAGTAAAATCAGGGGTAACAAATTTTATCACAGCAGGGTATAGTGTAGAAAGTTCAAAAAAAGCAATAGAGATAGCAAAAAAATATGATTTTATATACACAACTGCGGGTGTTTCACCTAATGATATTCCACAAGATGAAGATGAATTGTGGAAACAATTAGCTGAAATTGAGAATATTGCTAAAAATAATAGCAAAGTTCTTGCAATAGGTGAAATAGGACTTGATTATTATTGGAATACAGAAAATAAAGAATTACAAAAACTTGCTTTTATTGAACAAATAAAAATAGCAAATAAGCTTAATTTACCAATTGTTATACATACAAGAGAAGCAGTAATGGATACATTGCAAATTTTAAAAGAAAATAAAGTTGAAAATACAGGGATTTTTCATTGCTGTCCACAAAATAGAGAATTAATAAAAGAAGGACTAAAACTAGGATTCTATATATCTTTTGCAGGACCTATTACATTTAAAAACTCTAAAAATGCTGTTGAAATGATTAATTTAGTTCCAAATGATAGAATATTAATAGAAACAGATAGCCCATACTTAGCACCAGAGCCTGTTAGAGGAACTCGAAATACTCCTTCTAATGTTAAATTCGTTGCACAAAAAATTGCTGATGTAAAAGGCTTGACATTAGAAAAAGTGGAAAAAATTACTTTTGAAAATACAAAGAGAATTTTAAAAATGTCCTTTTAAAAGGACATTTTTCTATTTGATATTTCTTAATGCTTCAATTCTATCTTCTGTGCTTGGATGAGTAGACCACAAGCTAGAAGTTTTCTTTTTACCTTTTTCACCATTCTTTTTAAAAGGATTTATAATATACATATTTGCAGTCGCAGAGTTTGCACTTTTTAATTCATTAGGGTCGTTTTCAAGTTTTTGTAATGCAGAGATTAAACCATCTGGATTACGTGTAAATTCAACAGCAGTACTATCTGCTAAAAATTCTCTTCTTCTTGAAAGAGCAAGTTGCATTAAAGTACCAAATATTGGAGATAGTATTAAACATATAAGACCTAATAACATTAAAATACCATTTGCATTACTATCACTATCTCTATCTCTATCTTTGGAACCACCCCAGAAAATGATTCTTGAAAACATATCTGATAACATAACGATAAGACCTACAAATACGGAAACAACTGCACTTAAAAGTATATCGTAATTTTTAATATGACTCATTTCATGTGCAATAACACCTTCTAATTCATAATAATCAAGTTTTTGTAGTAAACCTGTTGTAACACAAATTATAGCATGTTCTGGATTTCTACCAGTAGCAAATGCATTTGGCTGAGCATCTTCTACAACATATAGGTCTGGCTTTTTTGGTAGACCAGCTGTTACCATCAAAGCATCTAAAATATTAACAAGTTTTAAATCTTCCTCTCGTGTTGCTGGACGTGCGTGACATGATGCTAAAACTATTTTATCACTATAATAATAAGAACCCCAAGCACTTGCAATAGAAAATATTAATGCAATTATTATCGAAAATTCACCAAAATTTAATGCGTTACAAATGTAGTATATTATAAGAGTTACAACAATTATAAATATTGAAATTATTATTCCTGATTCAAATTTATTTTTTTTACTGGCTCTAAACATAAAAATCTCCTTTCTATATTGATAAAAGGGGCGTCTTTAAGACAACCCCTTTAAATTACTTATGCATTTTTTCCAAAATCAACTTTTACATTTTTTCTAGCTTCATTGTTTTCAACAGCAAATAATTCACGAGGTTTGAAGTTGAACATGTTTGCAATGATGTTAGATGGGAAAAGTTGTAATTTTTCATTATACATTGTTACATTATCATTGTAGAATTGTCTAGAAAAAGAAATTTTATTTTCTGTATTTCTTAATTCCTCAGATAATTCAGAAAAGTTTTGATTTGCTTTTAAATCTGGGTAATTTTCAGAAACAGCCATTATTGTTTTTAATGCACCTGATAATTGATTGTCTAATTCGGCTTTTTCGGTAACTGTTTGAGCATTTGCCCATGATGTTCTTAATTCTGTTATTTTTTCAAATGTTTCTGATTCATGTGCAGCATATCCTTTTACAGTTTCAACAAAATTTGGAATTAAATCGAATCTTCTTTGTAATTGGACATCAATTTGACTCCATGCATTATCAACTTTTACTCTTCTAGATACTAGATCATTGTACATTGATATTACTGCGATTACAAGTATTACTACTATTGCTAATATAATCCATCCCATATTTTTTTCCTCCTTTTTTATTATATACAAGTTACAACTTGATAATAACATAAATTAAGATTTTTAACAAGATATTTTAAATATTATATAAAAATTTTTGAAAAAAATGGTACTATTTCCAAGGTGTGTAGCATATATTATAATGAACCAATTGCAACTCTAAGCTTGTACAAATTTGACAAAAAGCATAAAAAGTAGTATAATTAAAATCGATGCCAAAAGGAGGTATTAAAAATTTATGAAAAAAGAAGAAAAAGCTTCAATTTCTATAATGAAAATCATATGTGTTAGTATAATATTAATATTAATTTCTGGAATAGGAGTAATGGCAGTAAATACAAATTTGAAAGATATTAAAATTGTACTACAAAATGGATATGAATTAACAGTGTTAACATCAAAAACAACTGTTGCAAAAAGCGTCTTTTCGCTAAAGTCATAAAGACCGAGATTACTTGCACCGAATCTTACATAACCAACGCCTTCCGACTTATTCTTGAAGTTTACATATACACCTCTGCCGTCCATTGTCGGGCAAACCGACTTAGCAGTATTCACATCAGCAACCGAAAGGATTGAAGGGTCATAAGAAATGTGCCACTGCGTGTCAAGCACATTCTTTGGAGACTGCATAATATATGTAACCGTTACCTGATTTGTAACTGCATTATACTTTGCACTTGCCATTGGGAAGTAATTAGATGTTGCATTTACTGTAAGAGCAAGCGAAGATTCAGCAGATGATGTTGTCCCCTCTGTTGCAGCAGCACCATCAGTTGCAGACTCGGTTGTTTCCGATTCTGTTACAACCTCTGTTGTTGATTCGGCTGTTGTTTCCTCACCCGATGGATTGTACTCTGTCGGGGACACACCGTCTTTGCCGTAATAATCGCCGGCCTTGAGGTCTGCCTTTTTAGGAGCATTGCCGTATTCACCGTTACCGTAGTAGTAGAACCACTCACCGGCAAAAATCAATTCATCCTTATCGTTCTCGGAAGTAAATTCAGGATTGATAATATAAATCATATTATCAAAGCTTTCAACACCGTTGGGATAATAATCAGACTCGCCTTTTTCATAACCTTTAAAATTAATATCGGTTGTTCGATAAGCAAGTTTATATTCAGGATTTGTAGGATCGTCTGTACCTTTAAGAGCGTTGTTCCAGATTACTTTATCAACATCGGTCGGTACATCAGAACAGTAAACATTTTTGATATCAGCATTGCGAGCTGAATAACCCGGCCACGCTGAAGGAGTATCCGAACCGTTTTCCCAATAAACACCTGCATCAGATGTATATTTGTTTTCCCAGTCATCAGGCTTGCAGAAATATATATGGTAGGTTTCAGTGCCCTCAGAAGGCACATAACTGCCTTCATCGTCCGTATCGGCAGAAACGCTTATTGCAGCAACCACTATCATTGCCGCTGTGAGCATAACAGCCAATAAAAGACTGATAACTTTTTTGGACATTTGTATTTCCTCCTTATGAATTTCCGACACCATACTTGCATCTGTATGATTATTATAGTATAAAACGCAGTAAAAATCAAGTGTTACAGGGAATTTTGAGCCTTAATCTCAATGTAATAACAACCAAATTTTTGTGTTAAATTCCACCAAATTTGCATTTTACGGAATTTTGGCATATTTTCAACCGTAATTTCCGCTTATTCAGTCATACATAAGAGAACAAATAATAAACAGTAATGCAAAAATGCCCTCCAAAGCGGAGGGCATCAAATAATTATGTATAATTATTTAAGATTATTCAAATCTCTTGCGTGTGTAAAGAACTGCACCGCCTGCAACGAGGAGAACTGCGAGAACTGCAGCTGCTGTTGTAGCACCTGTCTGAACTGCGCTGTTGTCTGTGCTATTTGCTGTGTCAGCAGTTGAAACTGCGTTTGCAGAAGATGTTGGGTTCTGACCTGCAGTAGGAACTGTGTTCTTTGTAGGATCTGTGTTGTTGTTATTTGACGGAGTTGTTGTTGTAGGCTGATCAGGTGTAGCAGGTTTTGCATTCTTGTCTACTGTCTGAACAAGACCTGCTTCCTTAGCCATATCATAGTTAGGAAGTGAACCGTACTCGTACTTACCTGTTTCTTCGTTAAGACCATAGTAGAAGTAGAACTCACCGGCATATGTTTCCTTACCTGTTACGCTTACAGAAGTGTTGCTAGGGTCTATAACATAAATCATGTTGGTGAGGTACATTGAGATACCCCAGTCAGGATCCTCAAAGAAGTTGTCAGCAAATTTACCGAGGAATGTCTTATCATTACCGTCAAATGCTTCCTGAGCCTTTGCCCAGAATTCGCCGTCAAGCAAATTGTCATAATATTCATTGTCGCCTTCCGAATAGTACTGACAAGAAACATCGGCAGTCTGCTTAGCAGCCTTAAACTGATCCTCAGTAAACTCGTAAGTTACTTTACCTGTTGCGGGATCTTCTGTCCTTTGACCGCCGTTAAGGTAGTTGTTGAAATCAATATTAGGAACATCTGTAGGAAGGTCAAGATAGAAGATGTTATTTTCAGCATTTTCAACCTGCATCTTATAACCCGGCCAAGCAGCACCTACTGACGCACCGTCAAGAGAGCCACATGGGTCTGAACCGTTCCACCAGTATGCACCTGCATCATGAGCATTGTACTTTTCACTCTTCCATGACTCAGGCATAAGGAAGTAAACTTTGTGTGTTTCTTTTACGCCCTCACTTGGGACATAACGACCGTCTGTATCAATAGCTGCGGAAACGCCGATTACACCTACAAGAGCAAGTGAAAGAACGAGAGCGCATGACACTATGATACTAATAAGTTTTTTTGACATTTGAATCTCCTCCAAAAAAATTTCCGATTTCTATCGGTATGGAATCATTATATAACAAAATTTTCAAAATTGCAATCTTTTTCAGAAAGCTTAAAACAAAAAAATACACAAAATTGCAATCGCAATTTTGTGTATTTAGCTTGTATTATAAAAAATTTTCCTATAAAAGATATTTATCTGTTTTATTTATCCGCATCTGCGTCGTCCGACATTGCATTATTGTCCGCAGCTTTGTTCTTTTTTTCGTCCTTTTTCTTTACGAAAATAATTGCACCTGCGGCAATCAAAACAACAACAATTGCAATTATAATAATTAATGTCGTGTTTGAACCCGAACCGTTTGCAGAGCTCTCAACAACCTTTGTAACATCTACAACCTGACTATTCTGCTGAGTTGAAATGTACTTTTTCTCAACAACTACCGACTTATGGTCGTCTTTGTTAGGTGAGTTTTCCTCGCCCATTCCGTCAATGTAGTTTACAAAATCGCCCTGAATTTTTTCGGAATTTGCCGTATCATTATTTACTATCGGAACGGCACTATCCTCTACCTCTTTACCGTTCACCCAAAGCTTGCAGGTGATTTTATATGATTTGAGATATGTCATATCATCGCCGTACATATCCGAGATGAAATATGAAAGATCGGTTTTGCCTCCCTTGAGTACCTTGAATTCAGCAGAAACAAGAGCCTTGTCACCGTTAAGCTTTACGGGATTCTGAACATCTGTCCATGTAAAGGTGTAAAAATTCTTAAGTTTAGGGTTGCCAATCGCATTTTTAAAGCTTTCGCAGTTTATTGAATCGGCATTTAACTTCAAATATTCATCGTTGTAAAAGAAACTCATTGCAGCTCCGATTACTTCTTCTTTTGTATCGGTCATATAAATAGCATACTTAACCGTATCGCCGACTTTAGCTGTTACGGAATCCTTTTCATCTGTTGAAATGCTGATTGTAAGGTCATCCTCGGCAGCACTTGCAGGAATACAGAATGCTGACATGGTAAGTACAGCCACGAAGAGAATTGAAAGCATATTTTTGATTTTTTTAGACATTTTTTTCATTCCTTTATAAAAAAAAATTCCCCGCCTTAGCCGTAAGATGTCTTGAATTTTTAAGGACCTGCTCCTAAAAACAGGTGGGATGCCTACCAAAATACTCATGGGCTTCTTACATAAATGCAAGC
>OJNH01002573.1_pt1 | contig 12541 bp, 9 predicted proteins | sample 1597361 | NCBI WGS metagenome assembly OJNH01 (sample SAMEA2452136, study PRJEB22498) | human gut metagenome | biome: human feces; feature: human gut; material: feces | place: Australia | collected 2012
GTTTCGCCGTTGAATACAGTTAAAAATTCTTCACCTTTGGTAATTACACCGGAACTACTTCTGTAATCGGCAGTTGAATTTTCTTTATCTGTTATTGCTTTAATTTCTTCATCGGTTTGTGCGGCATTTGAAACATATTTGCCCTGTCCGTCCTTTGAACCGAGTGAAGTTTGACATATTACTTCCGATTTGCCATCACCGTCAAAGTCGTATACAAGGAACTGAAGTGTGTGTGCACTTGAATATACGTTTTTACCGAGTTCAATATCGTTCTTCCAAAGTTTTGTGCCGTCTAATTTGTATGCGGCAAGATGTACCGTACCGGAATATGCAGGTGTTCCTACGTCACGCTCGTGAGATGTCCACTTTACGATTATTTCGTACTCTCCGTCGCCGTCAACGTCGCCCGTTGAACAGTCGGCAGGGAAGAATGAATATGTAGCAAGCTCATTGCCTGATGGGTCATAAATTGTTTCATCATCAGGTTTTGAAAGCGGTATGTCAAAATAGCTGTTGTTGTATACCGTTACGGCATCGCATTTCTCGCCCTCAACGCCGTTTATAACGGGTGCGACACTGTAATTTGTGCCAACGGTTGAATCAACATAATTTGTTTTGGTTGCGACTTCGCTTATTTTTTTGCCGTCACGATATACATTAAATGACACATTTTTATCGGCACTGCCGAAAATGTTGTCCTCACTGTCAAATAATCGCCAACTTAAATATACACCGCCGTCTGTTTTTATTGCGATAAGACCGCGGTCAAGTTTTTCCATTTGACGTGTGTGCACATTTTCATCGGTATATCCTGTAGAAGAATTATACCAATAGTTGTAGCTTACCTGTTGCGTGTTTGTACTGTCAGCATACGCAGACATATTTAAAGCTGCTGCCGATGATATAGCAAGTACTGTCGAAAGTACCATGCATAAAAGTTTTTTCATAAAAATACCTCCAATTCTCCCTTAAATTTTATCATATCATAAATTGGTTAAAATTGATAATTAAATAACAGTGAATTTAGTTTAATATGACGATAAAATTTGTAACGAAAATATAATGAATTTTGTAAAGAATAATGGTTGAAAACTGTTAGTAATGTATGGTATAATGATAAACTGATATAGAGTATTTAAAGTCAGAAGGGATTTTTAATATGAAGAAAAAAATCATGGCGGCTGTTTTATGCACTTCGATGCTGATTCCGACAGTGTGCGTCAATGCGGAAACAAGTGAAAGCGACATAAAAAGTGCTATAGAAAAAGCAATAGAATGGAAAGCTGATAAGGATAGTCCGTTTTACGGAATCGGATCATACAGTTCTGATTTTTATATTATGGCTTTGAACCGAATGGGTAAAAACTATGATTACAGCAGATATTTGGCTGGTCTTGACGGAGTTGCGGCAGGTTACGGCGAAGAACATAATGCCTCGTCTATGCAAAGAACAGTGCTTGCAACGATAGCGTCAGGCGGTGATCCGAGAAACGTCGGCGGACGTGACTTGGTTGCGGACGGTATTTATTACAGAAATAATGTTTCACCACTCGGAAAAGAGGGTGCAGACGGATATTCGTGGGGACTTATTGCTCTTGATTCAAAGAGTTTTGAAACTCCTGAATGGGCATTGTCAAACAGAAACGATATCCTTGCAGGAATATTGTCACATCAAAATACGAACGGCAGTTTTGATGACAGCGTGTACAGTACCGCAGTTGCAATTACGGCGCTTGCACCTTATTACGAAACAAGCGGTGCGTATACGATAACGCAAAATCAGACGGGTTATGTGATTGATTTAAGCCCTAAAGACGCGGTTGAGGATGCACTTAATTATTTGTCGGCAGAACAGGACAAAGACGGTGATTGGGGTGACCTTGAATCAACGGCAATGACTGTTATCGCACTTGATACGTTGGGTGTTAATGCTGACAGTGACGGCAGATTTGTTGCTAAAAACGGCAGTGCGGTAGACGGCTTAATGCAGTATCAGCAAAAAGACGGTGGATTTTCGACCGGTAAGGGAAAGAGTAACAGTGAGGCAACGTCTTTGGCAGTGTGCGCACTTACAAGCCATTTGAGAAAGTTGCAGAATAAAGCGACATTCTTTAATTTTGACGCGAATGATTCGGTTGTGTTTGAAACACCTGCACCGACGAAAGCACAATCTTCAAGCAATACATCAAATAAGACATCATCAAGTACATCAAAATCAAATACGACAACAAAGACAACAACGAAACCGAAAACAACAACAAAGCCTAAAACGACAACAAAACCAAAGACAACGACTAAGGTGACGGGAACGATGAAACCGACAAAAACGGCTTCGCCTATGGAATCATCATCACCAAAGCCGTCTCCGACACCAAGACCGACCAAAAAGCCGGCACTTGTAGGACCGGTTGAGATGCCTGGACCAATGCCGTCATTTGAACCGAATGAAGCACTTCCGCAGGAAGAGGGACATCACGACAGAAAGAGCGGAGGAGCGGCGGTTGCGATTGTAAGCATAGTAGCGGTACTTTGCTTGGCGGCAATAGCGGTTGTATTGTATCTCGGTAAAACAAAGAAATTTGAGGGTAAAGGTATATTTAAGTATCTTGCACCGAAAAAGAAAAAGAAGAACGAAATATATAAGGCAAAACAGCATAGAAGGACAGAACAACACAGACGTTATGAAGAACGTGAAAAGTTTAAAAAACGACGTAAATTTGATAAACGAAGAAGATAAATAAAAGGTGACTGCATTTTTGCAGTCACCTTTTACATTGCAGACAACCTTTTCAGCCTTCCATATGCTTGCCTAAAAAACCGGCAGCGGATTCTGCTAATTTTTCTTCGACTTCAGACGCAGTTTCACCCTCTTTTAAAATGAACAAAACAGAGCCGATCGTGTCACCCTCCGATACTATCGGAACAACAACGCCCGCATTGTATTTTTCAACACCGTCAGCGACTGAAACGGGTTTGCCGTCTTTGTAGCTTACAATGATTTTTTCGTTCATTACATTTTCAAGCTCACTGCTTACAGGCTTTTCGATAAGCTCTTTCTTCGGTAATCCCGATACTGCAATGACATTGTCACGGTCGGTTATACAAGCACCGTGTCCGCTTGCTTTGGCAAGTGTTTCAACATAATTAGCGGCAAAATCACCAAGCTCGCCGATTGGGGAGTATTTTTTAAAAATAACTTCACCGTCTTTTTCTGTATAAATTTCAAGAGGATCGCCCTCTCTGATCCGCATAGTGCGTCGTATTTCCTTTGGAATAACAACTCTTCCGAGATCATCTATTCTTCTTACAATTCCTGTTGCTTTCATCGCTTTTCCTCCAAAATAAATTTATATTTGTGTTAAATATTATTTGCATTGTTTTTTTGATTTATCCATAATTGATAAAAAAAACAAAAATTTTGGAGTTTTAAAAATTAATGTGTAATATTGCCACTGCTGTATGCCCCTTGAGGGGAGCAGTCGTGAAACGACAGAGGGGGCAAATGAGCAAAATAAAAGGGCGACCAATGGTCGCCCCTACGAAAGTACATTAAATAATCATATCATCAAGGATCGAGGTGGTGAATATCTCTTGGGAACAAGCTTGCCTCACGGATATTTGCAAGACCAAGCATTTTCATAACGACACGTTCAAGACCGATACCAAGTCCGCCGTGCGGTGGCATACCGTACTTAAATATATCGGTATATGCACCGAGGTCACCCTCCTCCATATGATAACGTTTCATTTTTTCAAGAAGTTCGTTATAATCGTGTATTCTCTGACCGCCTGTTGTGATTTCAAGACCTCTGAAAAGTAAGTCAAAACTTTCGGCAAGTTTAGGATCGTCTGCCGAATCCATTGCATAGAACGGACGTTTTAATCCCGGGAACTTTTCAACGAATATAAATTCACTGTCATAATTCTCTTTTGCGTATTCGCACAATTTAACTTCATCTGTAGGATCAAGGTCAAATTGATTATGTGACTTGCCGAGAATATCAAGTGCCTCAAAGAATGTTACCGAAGGAATTTCATTGATAACAGGCAATGTTGCACCCAAAAGTTCCAACTCGTCACTGTAATGTTTCGGCAAATACTCAACAACATATTTAAGCATAGCTGTTTCCATAGCCATAACATCATGCATATCGTTGATAAATCCCATTTCAAAATCAAGTCCGATATATTCGTTCAAATGACGTGTAGAGTTGTGTTTTTCGGCTCTGTAAACAGGAGCGATTTCAAACACTCTGTCAAAGAATGCTACGCAAGTCTGTTTGTAGAACTGCGGACTTTGTGCAAGATATGCGTCTTTATCAAAGTATTTCAATTTGAATATATTAGCACCGCCCTCAGCACCTGCCGCAACGATTTTTGGTGAATGTATTTCGGTAAAGTTATTGTTTAACATAAATTCACGAAATGCCGACACAACGCCCTCTGCGATTTTAAATACCGCTCTTTGTTCAGGGTGACGAAGTGCGACACTTCTGTGTGCCATTGAAGTTTCGATTGAACAGCCAAGCTTTTTGCTTGAAACGTGAAGAGGGTATTCATCTGCAGGTTTTGAAAGTATTTCAAACGAAGAAAGAGTTATTTCATAGCCGTGATTAGCACGTTTTTCTTCTTTTACGTCACCTGTGATTTTGATATAAGTACCCTCACAAAGTGAGTCAAAATCGCCTGTACATTTATCCTTTGAATAAACGGATTGAAGAATATATCTTCCCGTACGAAGTATTACAAATGAGAAACCGCTCATTTTTCTAAGCTTATGCACACAAGCACAAAAGCTTATTGAACCGCCGACAGCTTTTTGCAAATCATCAAGAGTGATTTCGCTTATAAGCTGTGAACCATCTATTTTCTGCATATTAATTCCACCTTTATTTTAATTTTTCAGTCAATAAGTCCTTAGCAAGTTTAGGGTTTGCACCTTTACCCGCTGTGCGTACCACTTGACCCATAAGGAAACCGAAAATCTTTTGATTACCGTTTTTGTAGCTTTCAACACTGTCTGCGTTTTCGGCTATAATTTTATCAATAATTTCTTCAAGACCCGATGTGTCATTGTCCATAATAAAGCCGTTTTCTTTGGCAATATCAATAGGCTTACCGCCGTTATTGAACATAATCTTCAAAATATCCTTAGCGGCATTTTTTGAAACAACGCCGTCTGTTGACATTTTAACAAGCTCTGCCAAATCGGCAGGGGAGAATGTTACATCTGAAATAGTCTTTTCGGAATCGTTAAGGTTTCTGTTAAGTTCAACAAGCATCAGATTAGAAATTTGTTTGTAGTCCGGATTTATTTTTACAGACTCATCGTAAAAATCCGAAAATTCCTTGCTTGATATAATAAGATTAGCGTCATCTGTCGGAAGTCCGTACTTTTCCGTATAACGTACAAAACGGTCTTGAGGCATTTCCGGCATTGACTTTCTTATGTCCTCAATTTCTTCGTCCGATAGGAATACCGGAGGAATATCCGGTTCAGGGAAGTAACGATAATCGTGTGCGTCCTCTTTTGAACGTAATGCTTTTGTATCGCCGTGGTTGTCGTTGTAACGTCTTGTTTCCTGAATAACAGTACCGCCGTTATCAAGAATTTCCGCTTGACGGTTTATTTCATATTCAATCGCACGACCGATTGCTTTTAATGAGTTCAGATTTTTAAGTTCGGCACGGGTACCAAATTCGGTTGAGCCGACAGGCATAATTGAAATATTAACATCAACACGCATTGAGCCTTGCTCCATTTTTGCGTCACACACGCCTGCATACTTTAAACGCAAAGCAAGTTTTTCAACAAAGTCTTGAACTTCCTCGATTGAACGGAAGTCCGGCTCTGTTACGATTTCGATAAGCGGTACACCGCAACGGTTATAGTCAGCCATTGAAATGCCTTCATAATCGTCATGCACAAGCTTACCCGCGTCCTCCTCAATGTGAATGTGGTTAATTCTGATGTCCTTACCGCCTGTGACGGTTATATAACCGCCTGTACAGATCGGGTGGTCAAATTGTGTTATCTGATATGCTTTAGGCAAGTCGGGATAAAAATAATTCTTTCTGTCGAATGCACTGTAATTATTTACGGTACAGTCAAGTGCAAAACCTGCCTTTGCGGCAAGCCTTACCGCACCTTGATTTAAAAGGGGAAGTGTACCCGGAAGTCCCGAACATCTTGGACATACACGAGTGTTTTCGCTGCCGCCGAATTCATTTTGGCAAGTACAGAATACTTTTGAATCTGTCAACAATTCCGCATGAATTTCAAGTCCTATTACGGGTTGGTATCTCATAGTACAATCTCCTTTCTTTCAAAGTCTTTTTCAAATCTGTCGCATACTGCTATTATTGTCTTTTCGTCAAATGCTTTTCCGATAAGGCTCATACCGATAGGCAAACCTTTTGAATCGTAACCGCAGGTTGTGGAAATTGCGGGAAGTCCGGCAATATTTACGGTTACTGTATAAATATCGGCAAGATACATTTTAACCGGATCGTTTTCCTGTTCACCGATTTTATAAGCCGTAGTCGGTGCGGTCGGTGTAAGCATAGCGTCGCACTTTCTGAATATATCGGCATATTCGTTTCTTATTTGTGTTCTTATACGCGTTGCGTTTTTATAATATGCATCATAGTAACCCGAACATAGTGCGTAGTTGCCAAGCATAATTCTTCTTTTAACCTCTTGACCGAATCCCTCACGGCGTGAATTTTTAATAAGGTCGTTAAAGTCCTCGCCAAGTCCGCTTCTAAGACCGTATTTGATACCGTCAAAACGTGAAAGGTTGCTTGCCGCCTCGGCTGATGAAATTAGGTAGTAAGCCGAAACCGCATATTCAAGACTCGGAAGTGAAACGTCAACTATTTCACAGCCAAGCTTTTTGTAATATTCAACGGCGTTTAAAACGGCTGTTTTAACTTCGTCATTTAGACCGTCACCGAAAAATTCTTTCGGTACACCGATTTTTAATTTGCTTACATCACTTCCGATAAGTGAATTATAGTTGCCCTCTGATTTTTTGCTTGATGTGGCGTCATTTTCATCATAACCGTAAATGCCCTCAAGCATATAGCCTGTGTCTTCGGCAGACTTTGCGATAACACCGATTTGGTCAAGTGAAGATGCGAATGCGATAAGTCCCCATCTTGAAACGGTGCCGTATGTCGGTTTAAGACCTGTAACACCGCAGAATGAAGCAGGCTGACGAACAGAACCGCCTGTATCCGAACCTAAGCCGTAACCTGCAAGGTTGGCACATACAGCAGATGCAACACCGCCTGATGAACCGCCTGTTACATGCTTTGTGTTTCTCGGATTTAAAGGTGCGCCGTAAACACTCGTTTCGCTTGTTGAACCCATAGCAAATTCATCCATATTGGTTTTGCCGAGCATTACTGCACCCTGTGCCTTGAGTTTTGACCATACTGTTGAATCATAATACGGTCTGAAACCCTCAAGTATTTTTGAACAGCAGGTCGTAAGGTCACCGTCTGAGCAGATATTATCTTTAAGAGTCATCGGAATACCTGTAAGTGCTGTTGCTTTACCTTCGGCTATAAGTTTATCAGCAAATTTTGCGTTTTCAATTGCCTTGTCAAATGTGGTTGAAACATAGGCATTGTACTTTGGGTTATCATTTTCAATTGCTTCAATATATTTATTTGTAAGCTCAACTGATGATATTTCGCCGCTTTTAAGCATTTGTGATAAAGGTGAAATGATTTCTCTCATTTATATACCTCCCTTTACACAGAAGCATCCTTTTGATGCATTTACATTTGAAAGTATTTTTTCATTTGGAAGTGACGGTTTAACTTCATCTTTCCTGAATTCTTCAGCCGGAGTAGCACAAGAAGCAATGTTCCTGATTTTATCTGCGTCACCTTCAACCGAGTTGTTAATGGTGTCGGCAAATGCAATAATATCTCCCATATCTTTGATTATTCTGTCAAGCTCATCATCAGAAAAGTCAAGCCTTGCAAGGTTTGCAAGCTTAATTACTTCTTCTTTAGTAATCATATTTTTATCCTCTGTTACTTTCTAAGCTTAATGTGTACTTCACGAAGCTGCTGCTCAGTGATTTCGTTTGGTGCTCCGCACATAAGGTCTTGCGCCTTACCGTCCATTGGGAATGCGATTATTTCTCGGATGTTATCTTCATTTCTAAGAAGCATAATCATTCTGTCAATACCAGGTGCCATACCTGCGTGTGGCGGTGCGCCGAATTGGAATGCAGTGTAAAGTGCGCCGAATTTTTCTTTAAGCACTTCTTCATCATATCCTGCAATTTCAAATGCTTTTTTCATAATATCAATATCGTGGTTACGAACTGCGCCTGATGAAAGTTCAACACCATTGCAAACAATATCATACTGATAAGCAAGAATTGAAAGCGGGTCTTCATTTTCAAGTGCTTCAAGTCCGCCCTGCGGCATTGAAAACGGATTGTGAGTAAATCCGATTTTCTTTTCTTCTTCCTTATATTCAAACATAGGAAAGTCGTTGATAAAGCAGAAACGATATGCGTTCTTTTCAAGAAGATCAAACATTTCACCAAGCTTTGTTCTGATTTGGCCTGCATATTCGCAAGCTTTAGCTTCGTTATCAGCAATAAAGAATATTGTATCGCCGATTTCAAGGCTTGCAATTTGTGCAAGTTCTTCTTTCATATCGTCAGGAATGAATTTATCAATAGGGCCTTTATAAGTTTTATCTTCTTGTACAAGTAAGTAGCCAAGGCCGCCCATACCGATAGATTGTGCGAATTTAAGGAGCTTTTCGTGCTTGCCTTTTGAAATATCTGCGTGTACTTTGATAGCTCTTACTGTCTGTCCATGGAAAGGCTTAAATGTGCAGCGCTGGAAAAATTCTGTTACATCTACAATTTCAAGCGGGTTTCTGAGGTCAGGCTTATCTGTACCGTATTTAAGCATAGATTCCTTGTAGCTGATTACAGGGTACGGTGCTTTTGTTACGCTGTAACCTTTTGGTGCAAATTTTTCAAATGTTTTTGTAAGCACTTCTTCGCCAACTTTGAATACATCTTCCTGTGTGGCAAATGCCATTTCAAAGTCAAGCTGATAGAATTCACCCGGTGAACGGTCAGCTCTTGCATCTTCATCTCTAAAGCAAGGTGCTACCTGGAAATATTTATCAATACCTGATACCATAAGAAGCTGCTTGTATTGCTGTGGTGCCTGCGGAAGTGCGTAAAACTTACCTTTGTGAACACGGGAAGGTACTACATAGTCACGCGCACCTTCAGGTGATGAAGCACAAAGAATAGGTGTTTGCATTTCCAAAAATCCCATTTCGCTCATAACCTGGCGAAGATATGCAATAACCTTGCTTCTGAAAATGATATTATCTTTAACTTTTTCGTTTCTTAAATCAAGGAAACGGTATTGAAGTCTTTTATCTTCACGAATTTCTTTAGAGGTTTGAATTTCAAAAGGAAGCGGTTGCCTAACTTTTCCAAGGGTGGTTACGCTTTTTGCTTCGACTTCAATTGTGCCTGTTGCAATTTTAGGGTTGATTGTATCTTCATCTCTTTTTTCAACAATACCTTCGATTGAAAGGCAATCTTCCTTGCTGATTCCGTCAAGAAGGGTTGTGTCACGCATTACAACCTGCATAACCCCGTACATATCCCTAAGGTCAATGAAAGATACGCCGCCGTGGTCACGAATGTTTTCAACCCAGCCGGCAATTTTAACTGTTGAATTGATGTCTGCCTCTGAAAATTCATTCATAGGTTTTGTTCTGTAATTTGTTGAAAATTCCATACTGTTCTCCTTTGTCAAAGTGTACTTAATAAAAAAATAGCAGCCTTAAGTCCAATAGGACGAAAGACTGCTTCCGTGGTACCACCTAAATTAGCCATAATCGGCTCACTCAAAAGATTAACGCTCTTGCACGCCCGAGTCTACTTGCAAATAAATAAAAATGCTTTCTTTCGGGAACTCATAGGTGTTTTTCACTGCCTGCCTGTATTGCCTTGCACCACACGGCAACTCTCTGAAACAAAACTTAAGCAGTTACTCGCCTAATCACAGTTTTAATATTACGCTAATAATATAACACTAAACCTTCAAATAGTCAACAATTTTCTTTTCTTATATAATTGTAATAATTATTATTCTATGCTAAAATATACTATATTCCTTATAATTTTATAATAAAGTTAAAATTGTTATTGAAAAACACCTCTGTATAATATATAATACTAAAAAATATATTTTATTGGGAATTTTTGTATGAAAAAAGTATTAAGTTTGTTTTTATCATTATCACTTATAGTTTGCATAGCTTTTTCCGGTGCTTCGCCGGCAATGGCTGATGAAGGGTATGATATTTTATTTGAAGATAATCAAAAAGAAGAAATTGAACACAGCGTAATTGATGAAATTATAGTATCGCAAGTCGGTAAAACGGAAGTGTCTGTTTATTGGAACTGCTCATATTACGGTTTTGTTGACGGATACGAAGTATCGCTTTATGACGGTAAAACAGATACTTATCTTCCGCAGGCTTATGTTGACTGTAATACATATAGTTATGTTTTCAGAAATCTTAAGCAAAATACCGGCTATCAGGTTTGCGTGCGCTCTTTTGTTTTTGATAACGGTACTTATGATTTCGGCCAATACAGCACCCCTGCCAAAATTTTCACCTGCCCGGTTGATGTTAAGCTATCATCGGTAAAATATAACTCCAAGGGCAAAGCAACGGTTAAATGGAAAAAATGCAAAAATGTAAGCGGCTATGTTATTGAATATTCACCTAAAAAGGATTTTAAAGATGATGCTTCAAAATCAACCGTAATGGTTTACGGTAAAAGCAAGTCAAGAAAAGTTATCAACGGGCTTGCAAAGGGCAAGTATTATTTCAGAATTGCGGCATTTAAAAAAGTTGATGATACAATTTATGTGGGTATATTTTCAAAAAAAGTAAAAAGAGTTCATATTAAAAGAGGACTTAGCGTTAAAGGTATGCTCAATGCCATTAAAACAGATAATTCAGGCGCACAAAGAATAAAAAAATATACCGACGGCGGTGTGAATATCGCAAAATATAAAACCACTTATGATAAGGTTAAAGCTATCTATGTTTGGCACGCAAGGAACTTTAAAAAGCACGGTTGGGATTGTGTAGGCTGTAACAGTAATTTTAATAACTGTATCAGCGCACTTTTTTCAAACAGTGAAAAGAGATATGACGGTTTCATTACACTTAATGCCGGTAAATTCAGAAATAATGACGGCTCAAAGGTTATGCACAAATGGTCTGTAATTTACCTTGCCGGTAAGCCATATATTTTTGACCCGAGGCTTCAGGGTTATACCAAAAATTATACTGCAAATACATATTTTGCCTTGGCGAAGAATTCAAGATCGGCAAAACCGTATATTTATGAATATGATTACGGTACTTTTTATCCGGATGAAAGCAATGCGTATTTTGAATACTGCGTTGAAAGTATAAAATAAACTTTTTTGAAAGGATTATTAACTATGAAAAAAGTTGCAATTATTATGGGTTCAGACAGCGATTTGCCTATCGTAACCCCTGCAATCAAACAGCTCAAGGAATTGGGTATTGAAACCGAGGTTCGTGTAATGAGTGCACACAGAACACCGAATGAAGCACACGAATTTTCGGCAAATGCAATTAAAAACGGATTTGGTGTAATTATTGCCGCAGCAGGTATGGCTGCACATTTGGGCGGTGTACTTGCCGCTTCAACCACTTTGCCGGTTATCGGTATTCCGTGCAGTGCAAAGGTGCTTGACGGAATGGATGCAATGCTTGCAACTGTTATGATGCCACCGGGTATTCCGGTTGCAACAGTAGGTGTTAACGCAGCTAAAAATGCGGCTCTTTTGGCGGCTCAAATTCTTGCGGTAGGTGATGATGAACTTATGGCAAAGCTTATTAAAATGCGTGAGGATATGGCAGAGCAGGTTCGTCAAAAGGATATTGCACTTCAGGAAAAGCTTAAAGAAATTTAACAAACATTCACGATAAAAAATAAGATTGCGTAAAACGCGAACATTTAAAAGGAGATTATATATGGAGTCATTCAGCGAAAGTTATGCTAAAGCAGGCGTAGATGTTACAGCAGGTTATGAATCTGTTGAACTTATCAAATCACATGTAAAGCGCACTGAAATTCCGGGTGTAATGGGTTCAATCGGCGGTTTCGGCGGTATGTTTGAACTTTTAGGCGCAGGCAATTATAAAAATCCTGTGCTTGTTTCAGGAACAGACGGTGTAGGAACCAAGCTTAAAGTTGCTTTTCTTCTTGATAAGCACGATACTATCGGTATTGACTGTGTGGCAATGTGTGTTAATGATGTGGCTTGCTCCGGTGCAAAGCCGCTTTTCTTCCTTGATTATATTGCTTGCGGTAAAAACTATCCTGAAAAGATAGAGCAAATTGTAAGCGGTGTGGCTGAAGGTTGCGTTCAGGCAGGTTGCGCACTTGTCGGCGGCGAAACAGCAGAACATCCGGGCCTTATGCCA
>OJNH01002574.1_pt1 | contig 12536 bp, 13 predicted proteins | sample 1597361 | NCBI WGS metagenome assembly OJNH01 (sample SAMEA2452136, study PRJEB22498) | human gut metagenome | biome: human feces; feature: human gut; material: feces | place: Australia | collected 2012
TTACAAATACGAAGTCCTAATTTACAGAATATCTCCGTGATTTCATCCAAACTATCTGACTACTCCTCACCGCAAGCAGTGAGGGATACACCTTCGATTCACGTACTCGTATGCCAGAAGGGCCATCATTACCATTATTTGTATCAAACTTAATAGTGACAAAGCCAGCTGCAGCACGTATTACTGTAGCCTTTCTAACAAAAACAGATGAACTAATAAAATACACTGTATCACCAATATTAAACTGTTTAGCCATTATTTACCATCCTTTCTGTACTTTCCAAAAAAGCGCTTCTCACCTTCCAACCTGGCCTTAATAGCATCTTCTTTATCATCATATCGCCCCAAATTATAATTTTTTCTTTGAAATGTAATCTGAGCACCCCATTTATTACACTTCTTATCAAAAGACACAGGAGAAATTACTATAGAACAGAAAAGAATCAATAATGCACTGATGGAGAATCGTAACGCGATCATCAAATTAGTTACAAAAGCTATCAATGGTTATCGCTACTGGGAACGGTTCAGAAACAGATGTATGTTGGACTAAGAAAGTGCATTGATTTTAAAATCGCCAAGTATGATGGAATTATTAAAATGGTAAAAAAAAGGAACCGGACAACTAAATGCTGTCCGAGTCCAATCTCGGCTACAAACCGTTTTGGGGTATATGCCACCCCTTAAATTCTTGGAGAGCAAATTCACCTAACCCCATCCAAATTTATTGTGCCAATTTTTGTCCTTTGTATAACATATCTTCAAATTCATTACCTTAATTATAATATACAGTAATTATTGGTTTTAAAGTAGATGGTTCTCCTTTTTCGGCATCATAATAAACTGTACTTTGAATTTTTGATCCAGCGGCTAAATTTGAAACATAATCATCTCCTTGATATAAAATAACACCTGAACCATCAAGAAAATCTAACTGGATTGAAAGCGAATCAATTGTATATTCAGTTGTGTTTTCAATAATTGCTGAATAATATGTTGTGTATTCATCACTTTGACTTTCATCTTTTGTATATTGGATTGATTCTTGTAAATTATCTACAAATTCTTGAATAGCAACTTCCTTTTTTGCAACAGAATATTGAGAAAGAAAATCATCTAAATCGCTCTTATATTTTGAATTTACAGTCAATCCATAATCTTTTTCGAATTCGTGAATAGCTAAAGCTCTATAGTTATATCCTAATTCCCACGTTTTTTCTTGGTTTGTATAATCATCAGTTCCAGCATATTGAATTCCTTCTTCTTGTAATTTAAGTCCTTTATAATATGTATCAGCAACTTTTTTCAAATCTTTATCTTTAAATTTGTATTTGCTTTCTTTCCCAACAGCATCTGTTTCAGCTTTTAGAAATTTTGTATATGCTTTTTGTAATTCTGCACTTGAATAACTATCTGTATCCTCATTATCTGCCAATTCCCATCGTGCTTCCAATCCTTTTGATACGTTTAAAATAAAATCTTTATCAGATGGTGGTCCCTCTTTTTTTGGCTCTGATGAGCATCCTGCTAGCAAGGAGACTGCAAGAGTTGCAGCTATAAATTTGTGTAATAATTTCATATTTGTAACCTCTTTCCTAAGTTGGTTTCATTATATCATTGATTCATTTTTTTTAATAGATATAACTTTAATACTGATTAATATGCTAGTATAGTATTGTAAATTACTTAAAAAATAGGAGAATTTTGATATGTATAAAATTTTTAATGTAGGTTTAATTATTTTGCTAGGCATAACTATGTGTGCTTGTAAAGATACAAAAAGCAATCGTGTTGATGAAGCACTGGCAAAGAAACAAAAAGAAGAAGAAAAACTAAAAAAGAGAATAAATAAAGATAAAATAAAACCGGTAATTACTTGCTCGGATGAAAATCCAACATTTGAAGCTAACAAAACTATTGACTTCGATCGTTTATTACTTTCCTTAAAAGCCGTGGATAATGTAGATGGTGATATATCAAAGAAAATCAAACAGATTAAATCAGATATTGTACAGCACCAGGAAGGTGATTACCATATTGAATATAGTGTAAAGGACAGTGCAGGAAATAAAGGTACATATTCCTTACCAGTTAAAATTATAAGTAAATATAATCCAATGGAAAAAAATAGATTAAACAGTGTTTCTAAAGCATTTTTTACTGTATCTGCAAACAAAAATTTAACTGATTTATATTTTCCAAATATTATTTCTACAGAAAGTGGAAATATGATATTAGTTGAATATGGTGGAGATGATAATCGAGGAGAGTATCAATATGGACGAATTGTATATTATTCTGAAGATGGTCATTTAGAAGAATTATCTGAATATGCAAGTTATCCAAATGATTTTCAAGGTCAAAAATATGAATATGATGAGGAAAATGTAAAAGATTTTATAAAATACTATCATCTGGATTGATGTTTTAGAACTGATAAAACCACTTCAACAATAATGAAACAATACTAAAAACATGCATTTATATATGACATCTAAGACTTAAAAATAAATTTCCATAACATTTATAGCTCACCTTAGATATGTGCATACTTAAATCAAAAAAAGCTCAGCATTTAAGCCAAGCAATTTTGTTGATGAAGCTATCCAAAAGGTACATTTAAGGTGCACAAATTCTGTCAATTCAATTTAATATTCTTTATATAAAGCATTTTATAAAATTTAGAATATGTTGCCGTGATAACCAATCGCATTTAGAACTATTTATAGCGAATATAGCAACTTTATTAATGTCTATTTAGGCATAATGACAACTTTTATAATACTAACTGCCAGTTAAGCCGCCTTTTTATTGATATAGCAACTTTTTTAATGTCATTAGTGTCAACGTGACAACTTTTTTAATGACAACCGTCTATTTTTCGGCGCTATTTTTTGGAAACAGCAACTTTTATAATACCAATATGTTATATTTTACTGCGTTTAACCGCAATAACACATAATTACTATATTCAAACCACATGTATAGCGTATTTTTCACTTATATTTTGAAAGACACATTAAAAAAGGTGTCATATTATCTATGCGGTATTATATTAGTTGCTATATTTTCTTCATTAATTTAATAACAAAAATGAGCAACCCCCTTCATCAGAGAGTTGCTCTTTGTTTAATTCAATACAAAATGCTTCACTTTACTAGTGTAACCATCTTTTTCTTCTTAATTTTTTGGCGTAAGTTTGGCGTAAGTTTGGCGTAAATGCGTAAATTTACAACCAAAAATTACTAATTTTTTAATCCTAGTAAAGCTTAGCTCCTGCAGGAATATTGTCATCAACCATCAATAAGTTCAAGCATTCATGACCATCATCTTCATGTACAGCTGAGATCAACATACCTTCAGAATTAATACCCATCATTTTTCTTGGTGGTAAGTTTACAATCGCAATTGCAGTCTTTCCAACCAATTCTTCTGGTTCATAATATTCGTGAATTCCGCTTAAAATAACGCGATCTTTACGTTCTCCGTCATCCAAAGTGAACTTTAATAGCTTCTTAGATTTTTCTACAGCTTCACAAGCTAGGACTTTAACAGCACGGAAATCTGACTTACTGAATGTTTCAAAATCTACCATATCTGTGAAGATTGGTTCGATTTTTACATTCGAGAAATCAACCTTTACAGGTGCAGCTTCCACTGTTTTTTTTGCTTCGGTTTTCTTGTTTGAATCCCCTATGTTTTTCATGTGAGGGAATAATAATACTTCACGAATTGTTCTTTGATCTGTCAATAACATTACGAAACGATCAATTCCAAGTCCTACACCACCAGTTGGAGGAAGACCATATTCCAATGCTTCTACATAATCTGTATCCACTTCGTTGGCTTCGTCATCACCTAATTCACGAAGTTCTAATTGTTTTTCGAAACGTTCTCTTTGATCAATTGGATCATTTAATTCAGAGAATGCGTTCGCATATTCGTGTCCACAAATGAACAATTCATAACGATCCGCAAATCTAGGATCTTTCTTATTCTTTTTAGCTAATGGAGAAATGGATGTTGGATGACCATATACAAATGTTGGTTGTACAATTGTTTCTTCAACATATTTTTCGAAGAACAAGTTAATAATGTGTCCAACTGTATTATGGATCTTTTCAACTTCAATATCATGTTCCTCAGCCAATTTAACAGCTTCTTCATAACTCATATCTTGCCAGAAATCTACACCACAAGCTTCTTTGATCGCATCAACCATGTGAATACGTTTAAAAGGAGCCTTTAATGATAATTGTGTTCCTTGATATGTAATATCTGTAGTACCTAATACTTCATTAGCTACTGAATCAAACAATCCTTCAATCAAGTCCATCATTCCGTGTAAATCACTATAAGCAACATACGCTTCAACTGTTGTAAATTCAGGGTTATGCATCGCATCCATACCTTCATTACGGAATAAACGTCCAATTTCATAAACACCTTCTAACCCACCAACGATTAAACGTTTCAATGGTAATTCAGTCGCAATACGCAAATAGAAGTCCATATTTAATGTGTTGTGGTGCGTTACGAAAGGTCTTGCACTTGCACCACCTAAGATTGGCTGCATAACTGGAGTTTCAACTTCCACTAAACCTTGACCATCCAAATAATGTTGGATTGCACGAATAATTTTTGGTCTTGTTAGTGCAATATGCTTAGCTTCTGGATTCATGATCAAGTCTACATAACGACGACGGAAACGCTCTTCAACATCTGTCAAACCATGGAATTTTTCTGGTAAAGGACGAAGTGATTTTGAAAGGTGTGTATAGTTTTTAGCACGAACAGACAATTGTCCATGATCTGTCTTCATGACAGTACCCTCAATACCTACGATATCTCCAATGTCATTTTTCTTGAAGATCTCATATTGATCATCACCAATTTCATCTTTACGAACATAAATCTGAATTTGACCTTCACGATCTTGGATGTTCATAAAACCAGCCTTACCCTGACGACGCTTTGTCATGATACGACCTGCAATCTTAACTGTTACTTGTAATTCATCTAATTCTTCTTTTGTCTTGTCTTCATAAGATGATTTGATAATACCCGAATTTGAAGTACGATCATAACGAGATCCAAATGGATCAATACCCATGTCGATCAAATCTTGCATCTTTTGACGACGAACTTGTTCTTGTTGCGTTAACTTTTCCATTGTTTTCTCCTTTTTCTTTTATCCATAAAAAAAGGCACTTGCCACAAAGGGACGAAGTGCTCGTGTTACCACCCTAATTTACCAGACAAATCACTTTGTCCAGCCTTAGTCACTGTCTATAAACAGCGCTTCCTTTAATGCAGGAAATACAAATAGCTCCAAGTCTTTATTCCCAATTAGTCCTACGCTTTTTTTCACCAACCAAAAGCTCTCTAAAGTATTTCTAAAAGGTACTCGCCCTCTTCATTGCCTTTTTATATGCTTTTATCCTACTAGACAATACACAATTTGTCAATTTAAGATTTATCCATATATCGAATATTTAATTCTTTAATACTGTTTTTAAATAAAACATCGATCTTGGCATAATATGTTTCTACATCCGGTTCAAAATTATGAGAAATCCAATACTTTAAAAAGTATAATAAATCATTCGCATAATAATCCACTAAAAAATCTACTGTGAACCTTGAATCCATCCTACTCACATCTAAATAAGAAAATACATTTCTAAATATTTCTTTAAACACATTACTCATTAAATCTTCAAAACCATTCTGTCCTGTGATTCTGTAACAAGACTTAAAAAAATCACGATTATCACTTACAGTCTGAAAGATGTGTTTTATAATTTGAGGATTGGATTCATGTTCAATCCCTTTATAAAACATACGATGAATCAAGTATTCTAAAGCCTCATACTTATCCATAAAATGATTATAGAAAGTTCCACGAATAACACCTGTTTTATCGCAAATCTGTTTGATTGTGATCTTTTCGAAAGGCTTTTGTTGCATCAAAATATACAATCCCTCACTCAGAAGATCTTTCATTGTCACCTTTTCATTAAATGTCATGAAATCACCTCTACAATCGAATTAATTTAAAAATTAATGATAAGCTCATAAATAAGTATACGACTCCGCAAAGAAAATAATAAGCCTTTTGATATCCGGCACCATTATAATATCCAATATAAAAATGAATCATATAGCCAGCAAGTACAATTAAAAATAAAACTAAAGACTCCATCAAATAAGGAAGATTCATATAATAACAACCAACTCCGACAAAGAAACAGTCTAATCCTCCAATAAGAGCCAATTTAATAATTTGTTTTGTATCAAACTCTTGTAGTCTTTCCACAAACTTTCCACGCTTAAAACTATAAATGACCATTCCAATTCCAAGAATCAAAAAGACAAATATCGCAACATATTTATTCAATGTTGCCCAAGGACGTCCAAGAATATATGTGGACATTCCATGTCCTAATAAAAACATACCCGAACTGCATAGCGCAAAAATCAATCCATAAACCAATGCTTTTGAAAAGCGAATATTACGAATTGAAGCCCCCTGTTCTAGTGCACATACAAATACGTCTAAACTCAGACAAATACTCAAAATCCCAAATATCAACATAGCAATCCACCTTCACTAACCTTATTGTATACGAACTTGGATTATTTTAAAAATCACGATGAACATATTTCAATAAATGTATTTATGAACTACAATAAAGCTATGAAAAACATCATTGACTACATCAAAGAATACGGAAATTTAACCCTTGAAGAATACCCATTTAATAATGTGGACTCTTTGATTCTCTCACAAATCTCCTATATTAAATTTGAAAACTCAAGCATTGACATTGAATCCGAAGTCCATTTATTAACTGAATTTGAAAATGAGATTGATACTTTATGCATTGATACCCGAGTACCTGAATTAAACGAAGAATTATTCCTTCAGTGCATACACTCCCTTCGCTATGAAGCCATTACCATTTCTCATCTACAAACTAATTTTGACAAAGATAATGAAAAACAATTCTGTGCTATGACTTTTCATTTACCCAACCAAACAGACTACATTGCCTTTCGCGGTACAGACGCAAGTTTTGTAGGATGGAAAGAAGATTTTAATCTATGTTTTCAAGAAAATATTCCAAGTCAAATTTCTGCATTAAACTATGTAAACAACTATAAGACAAAACACAAACTCATCTTAGGCGGACACTCCAAAGGAGCTAATTTAGCACTTTACGCAGGTATATATACGCAAAATTCAATTTTTTGTATATACAACCATGATGGACCTGGATTTCTTACACCTTATCAAACCGATAAGAAAGTATTTAAGACTATTCCTCAATCGAGTGTTATTGGACTCTTACTTGAAGAAACAAATAATTATCAAATCATCCAAAGTGATGCCATATCCATCCTTCAACATGATCCATTTACGTGGTGCGTTGAAAACGGTGATTTTATTTATCTAGAACAAAATGATCAACTATCTAAACATACACAATCCACACTATCAAAATGGCTTAAATCCATTGATGTCAATACACGCAAACAAGTTATTGATACCATTTACTCTATCTTTTCAGATTATGAAAACCCAAAGGATTTCAGACAGAATATCGATGTGATTGAGATGATCAAATCCATTCAGAATATGGATAGTCAAACGAAGAAAATGATTAGTGAAACCATTCAAGTCTTATTCAAATGCATCCAAAACGAAATCAAGCGAGGAAACTAAATTCCTCGCTTAAATAATATGTAGCTATAAATACATGGAATAATAGTCGCTACAAGAATCACAACAATGCCCATTGTCACATAACCAAGTAATCCAAGTACTATATATAAAATTCCAGCAATGACCATACAATAGCCACCCACACGATTTGACAACACCCAGTTTTCATCACTATTCAATGCCCATGAAGTTTTAATTCCAACCGCATAATTCCGTTTTACTTTTGGCAAATAATTTCCTAATACAATTAGTAATACACCCACTAGAATATTCATCACAAAACTAACATCAAAAGAATAGCCCAAACCAAAATAAATAATTGTCATACTTGTCACAATACAAACAACAGGACAAATCGTAAATAGAATATTCATCATAAAATCTGGAATATTATTTCGCTTTGGATCTTTTACCGTCACAAAACAAGTAAATACATGAATTACCAAGCACAAGAATAACATACCAAATAAACCCATAAACTTAGGCATTGTTCCATTGACTTGTCCATTTACATCAAAATGGGTTGGCACAACATCCGGTAGTTGATTATAGAAAACTAGATTCAATACTAAAGGAATCACAAACAAAGCTAAACTAAACATAAACCATTTATTTTTCAACATCTTCATTCCCTCCAATAAAAGATTTAAAATAACACAACATCTCCTCAAAAACAGATGCGTTAATTTGATAAAAGATAAAATTTTTATCCTTCTCTTCACAAATCAAACCTGCATCCTTTAATAAGGATAAGTGATAAGAAACAGTTGCCTGAGACATATCAAAATGACTTGCGATATCTCCAGCTGACATCTTGCCTTTTTTTAATAAACTCAAAATGTCTCTTCGTACTGGAGCACCCAAAGCTTTAAATGTTTTTTCAAACAAAATACCACCACCTATTCACTATTTAGAAATATTTCTAAATAGATTATATACCTTTTAAATATAATTTCAATACTATTTAGAATTTTTTCTAAATAGATAATAAAAAGAATCAGGAAGACTACTCTCCCTGATACGTTGTATATTTTTGATATTCCTTTGTCGTTTCTTCGTCAAAACAATACAAACTGATTTTCATTGTATAATCACTATTCGCATCCAACCAATCCGCAATTGTCTTTAATACAAGTGGCACTGCCTTTTCTACAGGATAGCCATAAACACCACATGAAATAGCAGGAAATGCGATTGTATGAATATCATTCTTACGAGCTAACGTTAAGCTATTCCAATAACAATCCCTCAACATATGCTCATCTTCATGTTGTCCTGAATAAATGGGTCCCACAGTATGAATTACATACTTTACCTTTAAATCATACCCTTTAGTAATCTTGGCCTGCCCTGTATGACAACCATTTAATAATTTACACTCTTCAAGTAACATGGGACCAGCCGCTCTATGAATAGCACCATCTACACCGCCGCCACCCAAAAGCGATTCATTCGCTGCATTGACAATACAATCTCCATCAAAAGTAGTGATATCTCCTTTTACTACTTTGATTTCACTCTCTAAATTCTTATTGTCTAAAATCATTTCAATTAAAACTTTTGGTAAAAAATACGAATCTTTCCAAGGATTTAATACAACTCCACTTACACCTTGTGTATCATGCACCATATGGAGTACATCCATCACACTTTGATTTAATGTTTCTGTAGTCTGACCCAAATCCACTTGAGCCTGTGTAGTAAAAGCTACAAATACATCTTGACCATCATCTAAAGATAATCTTCGATAGACTTTTTCACCATTCGCATCCCCGACAGGAATAATAAATTGTTTTTCTTCTTTTGCCAATTTACGAATATGCGAAAGAACCTCCATATTTTTTTCACGAGTCCCCTCTTGATATAATTCTTGAATCAATGTTTCTAATTTTTCCATACCTATTTCCTTACTACAAATGTCAAACTAAAAGGAAAAGCTCCAATCACATCTTGATAAATAGAGTCATCAATAAAGAATCCCTCTTTCATTGCACTTTCCTTTAATAGCGAATCTAACGAAATAAATTCTTCTTCGCTAATTTTAAAATCATTAAAACAATATCCATCATTGAAACGTTGATAGTTAAATACTTCATCCATTAAATCCCAAGTACTGACTTCGCTACCATCTTCTAATGTATCCATATAGTTTAATAATTCATTTACGATTTCTTGTTGTCTTTCTTGTACCATAAAAATCACCTACACTTATTCTAACACAAAACGAAAAAGAGGCATCGCCTCTTAATCAATTTCTAAATATTCTTTGATTCTTTGAATCTGATTCAACCCATCCAAATATCCCATGTAGTAAAGATCAGCGAGTTTATCCACATCTCCCTCTACACGCGATACATTCACTGGCTTACTTGGGGCAATCGTAAAGATTCTTCCCTCATTTTCAAGCCTTACTAATTCATCACACTGTCTATTGTAGTCACTATTCATCGATTCCAACTTCTGTTCTAAAGCTGGATATTCAGCATACAATCTTTTCGTCATTTTTTGAACCAAAGGATTAGTCTCACTCTTTCGATACTCTCTTTGACGTGTACGAACCACAATGATTTTCTCATAATCATGATCCAACGCCCATTGATACGCTATCTTATCGCTGCAGCCACCATCCAAGTATAAGCCATCCTCAATTTCAACCATTTTTGAAACATAAGGCATGGTTGCACTGGCTTGTACAGCTTTAAAAATATCCTGCGTTTTATTTTTACTAAAATATTCGGGCCTTCCCGTTTTACAATTTGTACATACCGCAATAAAATCACGCGTTGGATTCATAAAACGAGGTGTATTTAATGGATCAAAATATTGAGTTCCTTTCATCAAAAAATCAAATCCAATGATTCCTTTGTTGTTTTTAAAAGCTTCTAAACCAACATAACGAGAATCGTGGCGATACCCTAAATTAATTCTAGCACTACGACCAATTTGACCAGCCACATAGTTAAATCCGTTTAGTGCCCCTGCACTTGTACCTACTGTACACTGCATATTGATTTCAAACTGCATTAAAGCATCTAATACCCCTGATGTATATAAACCTCGAAAAGCTCCGCCTTCAAGTACAATACATCCTGGAACAATTTTATTTGAAGTATTTCCATTTGGAAGTTTGGATATTCCCGAAAAACGCTTATTATTTTTCTTCATTTTATCCCTCCTTCTTAGCTGAAAATTTTATACTCATTTTTTTAATTTGTCTACTTTTTTTGTTCATCCCAAAGCTTGTCAGCCATTGGCTTCCAGTTTTTTGCATATGGAACCGTCTTTTCCAATAAGTGATCCACATCTTCTGGGGATTCATAATCTGTATTGACTGCTTTACTTTGTTTCACCAACTCTTGAATACGACCAGCGTTTTCTAACATTGGACAAGGTCTTAACATATTTTCATTAAATGGTTGATTATCATGATAAGCCTGGAATAAAGGAGATCTAAGTGCATCGAGTAATGTTGTATTGTGAATGTTACAGTTCGAATAATGAATAAATACACATGGTTCTACATCCCCTTTGGCATTGATATGAAGATATCTTCTTCCTCCAGCAATACATCCACCCACATATTGCGCATCATTTTGGAAATCCATAGTGAAAATTGGTTTTTCACTTCTGAATTTACGAATTTGATGATAAACATACGCCCTTTGTTCTGGTGTTGGAAGCAATTCTTTTACAGCCCCATTTCCTACTGGCATATAGTGGAAGAACCAGCAGAATAAAGCACCTGCATCAATCATTAAATCAAAGAATTCATCACTTGCGATATCTTTATAATTTACACTTGTATAACAAGTACTAATTCCAAATGGCAATTTGTGTTTCTTTAATAATTCCATGGCACGTTTTACAGAATTGTAACAACCATCACCACGTCTAGAATCATTCGCTGTTTCAAAACCTTCCAAACTAATGGCTGGCACAAAGTTTTTAACTCGCAACATATCCTGACAGAATTCTTCATCAATCAATGTACCATTCGTAAAAGACAAGAAAGCACAATCTGGATGCATTTCACAAATCTTAATCACATCCTTTTTACGTGTTAAAGGTTCTCCACCCGTATAAATATACATGTAAGTACCTAATTCTTTTCCTTGACGAATAATCGAATCAATATCATCTAAAGATAAATTTAATTGATGTCCATATTCAGCAGCCCAACAACCTGTACAATGTAAGTTACATGCAGATGTTGGATCTAATAATACGGCCCAAGGAATATTACAATTATATTTTTCTGACAATTCCTCTTGTTTTGTACTACCATTTAAAGACGCATTAAAAATAAAGTTTTTAAATACAGTCTGCCGAACATCTGCATCCAAATCATACAACTTTAAAATGTAGTCATACCAAACACCTTTTTCATCGATTTGTTCACGAATCAATTTACGCTGCGAACCATACCAACCTTCAGGCATAACCTTATCTACTAAATTCATTAATTTTGGAATATTGGTTTCAGGATCCTTCTCCAAATATTTTAATGCCTGATTCATTCCAAACTTTTGAACACTACTCTGTAAAGAACTAAAATTCATAAATCTTCCTCCGGTTTCATTTATAATTTCATTCTAGTTCTTTAAAAATGAGTTTTTAATAGACAAATTTTCAAATGTGTAAATTTTATGAGCTTTGGTCATTATTTTTATACCATTTTGAGATATATATTATATATGATTTATATATTTATGAACTACGGTCATTTTTATATCAAAAAAAGAAGGTGTTTTCACAGACTATATAAAAATAGTTAGGGTCTAGATACGCTATAAGATTACATAGGGTA
>OJNH01002579.1_pt1 | contig 12522 bp, 5 predicted proteins | sample 1597361 | NCBI WGS metagenome assembly OJNH01 (sample SAMEA2452136, study PRJEB22498) | human gut metagenome | biome: human feces; feature: human gut; material: feces | place: Australia | collected 2012
ATCAAGGCACACAAATGGATATCTGTGTTTCATCGTAAAGGTACGATATCCTTCTTCAATTGCCTTGTAAATAATCGAGCTTTTGATATATCTTCCATTGATAAAGTAACTCTCATAGTTTCTGTTTCCTCTGGAAACATACGGTTTTGCAACAAATCCCGTGACTTTCACATCTTCATTTTGTGCTTCTAGCGGGATCAATGCTCCTGCCACATCTCGCCCATAAATATGATAGATAATGTCCTTTACCTTGCCATTTCCAGAAGTGTAAATCTTATTTTTATTGTTATGGATAAATTTAAATGAGATTTCCGGATGACTTAGGGCAATGTGTACCATCATCTGTTCCACATACCCTGCTTCGGTTGTCGCACTCTTTAAAAATTTTCTTCTTGCTGGCGTATTATAAAACAGATTCTTTACCAGAAATGTTGTTCCATCGGGTGCTCCGATATCTTCAAAAGCTTCTTCCTCGCCTCCATAGATCTTATAGGATACTCCACTGAAGCTTTCTGCAGTCTTCGTTACCAGCTCAACCTGTGCAACTGCGCTGATACTTGATAATGCCTCTCCTCGAAATCCAAGCGAAGATACACTTAACAGATCTTCAACCGAACGGATCTTGCTTGTCGCATGACGTAAAAATGCAGTCTTTACCTGATCTTTTGGAATTCCGATCCCATTGTCAGTTACCCTGATCAATGTCATTCCGCCGTCTTTGATCTCCACAGTCACTGCATTTGCTTTTGCATCCACTGCATTTTCCACAAGCTCTTTGACAACAGAAGCTGGCCGTTCAATAACTTCTCCTGCTGCAATATTATCGATCGTCTTTTGATCTAGTAATTGTATCTTCGCCATAAAATTACTCCTCGTTCTTTAACTTCTCCTGTAACACATATAAATAATTCAATGCTTCAAGCGGTGTCATGTCAGAAAGATCTTTTTCTCTTAGTTCTGCCATAAATGGATGTTCCATCGTTGGTTCATCGCTTTCTCTGAAGAAACTTAACTGTTGTGCCTCTCCATATGGCATGATATCCTTCGCTCCTGACGTCAGATCATGTTCTTCTAATTCTCTTGCGATTTCTTTTGCTCGATTGATCACGGCATCTGGGACTCCGGCAAGTTTTGCAACCTGTACTCCATAACTCTTATCTGCACCACCTTTTACGATCTTGCGCAGGAACACAATGTCATCTCCCTGTTCTTTGACAGCAATGCAGTAGTTATGTACACTGTCGATCTTACCTTCTAACTCTGTCAGTTCATGATAATGTGTCGCAAACAGAGTTTTTGCACCGAGGAGCTTGGAATTGCTGATATATTCCACAACTGCCCATGCAATGGACAATCCATCAAATGTACTCGTTCCACGTCCGATCTCGTCTAAGATCAACAAACTGTTTTTCGTTGCATTTCTTAAAATATTGGCAACTTCACTCATCTCAACCATAAATGTACTCTGTCCAGAAGCAAGATCATCTGATGCTCCAACCCTTGTAAAGATACGATCTACGATACCGATATTTGCTTTCGCCGCTGGTACAAAAGAACCAATCTGCGCCATTAATACGATCAGAGCAACCTGTCTCATATAAGTTGATTTACCTGCCATGTTTGGTCCCGTGATGATCGCTACACGATTCTTCTTGTTATCAAGATATGTATCATTAGAAATAAACATATCATTTGGGATCACCTGCTCCACAACCGGATGTCTTCCATCCTTGATATCAATCGTCCCTCTGACATTTAACTTCGGACGTACAAAATGATTGCGTTCTGCGACATATGCAAGGGAGGCAAGTGCATCGATCTGTGCGATCACATTCGCTGTTCTTGAGATTCGTTCCATCTCTCCTGCTAATGTTTCACGGATCATAACATAAGTTTCATATTCTAACGCATACAGACGGTCTTCGGAACCTAGGATCGTATCTGCCAGCTGGTTTAATTCTTCGGTTGTGTAACGCTCGGAATTGGCCAGTGTCTGCTTACGGATATAATGATCAGGTACAAGATCTTTGTAGGAATTTGTCACATCTAAATAGTACCCAAATACTTTATTAAACTTGATCTTTAAGTTCTTGATCCCTGTTTTTTCACGTTCCCGTTCCTCAAGTTCCATCAACCATTGCTTTCCTTCTGTTTTGGCACGTTTTAATTTGTCTATATCTTCCTTGAATCCTTCCTTGATGATCCCACCTTCTTTGATCGCAAGCGGTGGTTCTTCAATGATGGAATCTTCCAAAAGATTGTGGATATCTTCCAATGGATCTAAATCTTCTCTTAATCCAGACAATAATGGATCTTTGCATTCTTCAAGAACTGTTTTGATCGCAGGCAGCAATTCCAACGATGTTTTAAATGCGATCATATCTCTTGGATTCGCTGTCTTATAACTTACTTTTGTCATTAAACGTTCCAGATCATAGATCGGATTTAAGTATTCTCTTAATTCTTCTCTTACGATCGTCTGATCCGTAAGTGTTGTGATCGCATCGTATCTCTCTTCGATCTTTTTCTTGTCCACCAATGGCTGCTCAACCATGTTTCTTAGCATTCTGGCACCCATGGCTGTTTTTGTCTTATCTAATACCCATAAGAGTGACCCTTTTTTTTGTTTATCACGTAATGTCTCACAAAGTTCCAAATTTCTACGGCTGGAGCTGTCGATGATCATAAATTCACTTGTCTCATAAGCTTCAATATGCATCAGATGATCCAGAGAACTCTTCTGTGTCTCATGAAGATATCCAAGCAATGCACCCGTTGCGATCACTCCCATTGGATGATCCAAAAGTCCAAGACCTTCTAAATTTCCTACTTTGAACTGACGCTTGATCCTTTCCTCTGCCTGTTCTTCATCAAAATGGTATGGCTCAATGCTTGAGATCACGATCGACATCTTGTCTTTTAAGTAATCAAAATCCATGCCACTGATCAAAAATGCATCATTACAAACGATCTCTGCCGGCTCGAACTTGAAGATCTCATCTCTGACTTTCGCTAAACTATCCATTGATGTTGTTCTAAAATCCCCCGTTGTAACATCAACAAATGAAATTCCGTAACTTCCATCATTTGCAAAAATACACATCAGATAGTTATTTTTCTCATCATCAAGACTCTGCTGGGAAATATTCGTTCCTGGCGTTACAATACGCACGATCTCTCGTTTTACGATTCCCTTTGCCTGGCTTGGATCTTCAACATGCTCACAGATCCCGACTTTATATCCTTTTTCTACTAATTTATTTAAATAGGAATCCACAGCATGATAAGGAACGCCACACATTGGTGCGCGCTCCTCAAGTCCACAGTTCTTCCCTGTTAATGTGATCTCTAATTCTTTGGATGCTGTCAGTGCATCATCAAAGAACATCTCATAGAAATCTCCGAGACGATAAAATAAGATACAATCTTTATTCTCTTCTTTGATCTGCATATACTGCTGCATCATTGGTGTCAGTTTTCCTTTTTTAGCCATGGATCTGCTCTCCCATATAATAGAAACCTTTTTCCTCAACTAATTTAACATCTGCCATTGTACCAATCTGTTCTTTGCATCCTTTAAAATGAACTAACAGGTTATTTTCCAATCTTCCTGTTAACATTCCTTCTTCGTGCGTATTCTCTTCTTCGATCAGAACTCTCTCGATATCTCCGACTTTCTTCTTGCAATTCTTTGCAGATGTCTCTTTTAATAAGGCAAGAAGTCTGTCAAAACGATCTTTGATCACATCTTTGTCCACCTGATCTTCCATGCTCGCTGCTGGTGTTCCAGAACGTTTCGAATATACATATGTGTATGCACTGTCAAATCCAACTTCTCTTACAACATCTAATGTCTCCTTGAAATCTTCTTCTGTCTCTCCAGGGAATCCTACGATAATATCTGTTGTAAAAGACACTCCAGGGATTCTCTCCTGAATCTTCTTAGCAAGTGCTACATACTGTTCTTTTGTATAATGACGGTTCATCAATTTTAACAAACGGCTGCTTCCTGACTGCATTGGAAGATGCATATGTTTACATACTTTCTTGCTTGTTGCCATCACTTCGATCAGATCATCCGATAAATCCTTTGGATGTGGTGTCATAAAACGGATTCTTTCTAGTCCTTCGACTTTCTCTACTTCTCTTAATAATTCAGCAAATGACATTGGTTCTTCTAATGTCTTTCCATAAGAATTTACATTCTGTCCAAGAAGCATCACTTCTTTGACACCTTCTGATACGACCTGCTTTACTTCTTTGATGATATCTTCTGGCTTACGGCTTCTTTCTCTTCCTCTTACATATGGCACGATACAGTAACTGCAGAAGTTATTGCATCCATACATAATATTAACTCCACATTTGAATGAGAATTTACGGTCACTTGGAAGATCTTCCACGATCTGGTCTGTATCTTTCCAGATATCAACGATCATTCCCTTGGAGTCTACTCTTGCTTTTAATAATTCTGCTAATTTAAAGATATTGTGTGTTCCAAAGATGATATCTACAAATTTATAGCTTGAACGAATCTTCTCGATCACATGCTCTTCCTGCATCATACATCCACATAACCCGATCATCATCTGTGGATTTCTCTCTTTCATCTTCTTAACCTGCCCCAAATGTCCATATAACTTTGTATTGGCATTCTCACGAACTGTACATGTATTAAAGATCAGAAAGTCTGCTTCTTCTGTTTCAACTTCTTCATATCCGATCGTTTCTAAGATCCCTAATAACTTTTCAGAGTCTTTTTCATTCATCTGGCAGCCAAATGTGGTTACATGGCATGTGAGCTTCCTTCCCAATTCTCCAGACTTTTTCTGAACCCATTTTTTCATTTCTTCCATATATTCATACTGTCTTGACGACTCGTTCTTTAACTGTTCCATTCTATTATTTCTCCTACTTTATATAATTCATCTCTATTTTTACAGTATCTTTGATTATAACATGAATGTTCTGCTTAGACAATTTTAATTTTGTGGCAACTACTCTTCAACCAAATTTTTCGATATTTTTCTTGTCACATTGCTTCGTTTAAAGTAAAATATAAGTAATATTTATGTTAAGTTATTGTTAAGAAGGAGAACTGTCGTATGAACTATACTATCATACTTGCTCTGATGGGAGGCCTTGGCCTCTTTCTTTATGGGATGAAACTGATGAGCGATGGACTTGAGAAAGCTGCCGGTGCGAAGCTTCGCCGGATTCTTGAAATATTTACTACAAACCGTTTAACGGGTATGTTAGTCGGAATCTTTTTTACCGCTGTTATTCAGTCCTCTAGTGCTGCTACTGTTATGGTAGTCAGCTTTGTAAATGCAGGGCTTATGAACCTGTCTCAGGCTGCTGGAGTTATCCTTGGTGCTAACATTGGTACTACTGTTACTTCCCAGCTTGTTTCTTTTAACCTTTCTGAGATTGCCCCTGTCTTTTTAATGGCGGGTGTTATTATGGTATTATTTATGAATAATCCTACCGTCCAGAAAGTGGGAGAAGTTATTCTTGGATTTGGTGTTTTATTTATGGGATTAACTTCCATGTCAAGTGCTATGTCTGTGTTAAGGGATTCACCTTTGATCACATCTTACCTTCAGACACTGGATAACCATTTCCTTGGTGTTTTATTTGGATTTATCATGACTGCGATCTTACAGAGTTCTTCTGTTACTGTAAGTATCGTTCTTTTGATGGCATCTCAGGGATTATTACATCTTCCAATCTGCTTCTTTATTATTCTTGGATGTAATATGGGATCTTGTGTGTCCGCATTGCTTGCCAGCTTAAGTGGTAACAAAGGTGCAAAACGTGCTGCGATGATCCATTTCTTATTTAATGTATTTGGAAGTATCATCATCTTTACAGGACTTAGCTTTGCACTTACTCCTATCACAAACTTTTTCTTAAGTATTTCCGGTGGAAATCTTGGACGAAGTGTTGCAAATGCTCATACAACATTTAAGATCATTGAAGTATTATTTATGTTCCCATGTACACCTTTAGTTGTTGCATTAACAGAGAAGATCATCCGTGGAAAAGATGAAAAAGTTCACCATAATGAACTGCAGTATATTACAGAGATTTCCTTAAAATCTCCTGCAACAATGATCCCTCAGGCGAAGAATGAGTTAAGACGTATGGCTAATATGGCACAGGAGAATTTAGACCATGCCATCCACGGATTTCTAAATCAATCCGATGAATTTGTTGATAAAATCTATCATCGCGAGGAAGATATCAATAATGTCAGTCATGCGATCACTGATTATCTGGTAAAGTCCAACCAGCTATCACTGCCTTTAGCCGATCAGAAGATCTTGGGTTCCATGTTTTATGTTGTTAATGATATCGAACGTATCGGTGATCACGCAGAAAATTTTGCTGATTTTACAAAAACAGAGATCAAACATAACACTGGACTTACTGGAGATGCAAAAGAAGAAATCAAAAAGATGTACACTGCTGTTTCCAAACTGTTAAAACTTTCCCTGGAGTGTTTCATGGAACAAGATGGTGTCAACAAACCTGAAGAAAAGCTTGCTGAGATTGCAATTCTGGAAGCTTCGATTGACAAAATGGAACGCAGATATCAAAAACACCATATCAAACGTCTTGCCAAAGGCGAATGTGAGCCAAGAGCTGGTTTATTGTTCTCCGATATGCTTTCTGAATTAGAGCGTATTGCTGATCATAGTGTGAATATTGCTTATTCCATGAGTGATGAAGATGAAGATGAAATACTTGCTGCTGAGAATGAAGCCCTCACTGCTAAAAATTAAATTTGAGTTGAACCTAGAATATAAGAAAAGGATCTGCAAACCCTTTTGATACTTTATGTATCTTTGATCTGCAGATCCTTTTTCTTTTTTTCTTTTATAACTCTATCACTTTATAATCTATAGGTGCTACATTTGTCTTGATCACAGCGTTGCTCAAGTTCTTTAACAGCGCCTGTAATGCATTCTCATTGACCCCTTCTTTGACCTTGTTGAGATCTAGATTGATCTCTTCTTTTTTCATCGTCGGATTGACGAGAAGTAATATTGCTTTGTTCTCACTTGCTTCTCCAAAGACATCTTTTTTCTCGCTGATAAATCTTAAGATCGCAAGGACATTTTCAGTCGGTGCCATATATAATGCATATCCTGTCTGTAAGACTTTTTCACGGTTTCTAAGGCTAGTCAGTCTCAAAACTTCCTGATAGGTTTCTTTGTCATTTTCAAAAAATGCTCCTCGGTTAAATGGGTCCATCAGTCCATGCATTCCATATTCGTCTCCATAATAAATGCATGGCATTCCTGGGACAAAGAACTGAACTGCCATTGCAAGTCTTGTGAGTGCTTTTCCTTTCTGATCCATCTTTGATGTTATAACATATTCTGCCTGCTGCTCTCTCGATGGCAGATTCTCATTCATTCCAGTTGCAAGTGTTGTCCGAATTCTTGGAATATCATGAGAAGATAACAGGTTCATCAGTGCATAATACAATGGTTTTGGATAATTACACTGTTGGGATATCAAAAATGTCTTCATATCTTTGGCACTTTGATTGCCGAGTAAATAATCTGTAACGTTGACTTTCAGCGGATAGTTCATTGCGCTGTCTAAGCCTTTACCCAAAGCATATTTACGTTTCGTTCCGTAACTTTCTTTGGTTGTGACATCTTCCCATACCTCACCGATCAGTGCATAATTCTTGAATTTCTTCTTTAATTCGCTTCGCAATTTAAATATAAATTCATCTGGAAGTTCGTCTGCAACATCCAGACGGAATCCTGATGCTCCAAGTTTTAACCAATGCTTGATCACCGAATCTTCTCCTGTGATAATGTAATCAACAAACTTTTCATTTAATTCATTGACTTCCGGCAGTGTTTCAAACCCCCACCAGCTCTTATAAGTTCCATCTTCGTTAAAGTCATACCAATCATAGTACTTTGACTCTTCCCCTTGATATGCCCCTGGTTCTTCGTAATTTCCCTTTTTGTTAAAATAGACACTATCATCCCCAGTGTGGGAATATACCCCATCCAAGATCACATGAATCCTGCGTTCTTTGGCAAGCTGGCATAGCCGCTTAAAATCTTCGTTATTTCCAAGGAATGGATCGACTTTCTTATAATCTGATGTATTATAGCGGTGGTTTGATGCTGCTTCTCCGATCGGATTCAGATAAATACAACTGATCCCCAATCGTTTCAGATCATCAAGTTTGGATATGATTCCCTCAATATCTCCACCAAAATAATCACATGGATCATAAAATTCTTTTCCTGGAAGTGGTCCAAATACTGGCTGTTCTTCCCAGTCATCATGCAGATAGACCGTTCTTCCCATATTTTCATGATATGCTTTCCCGTGTTTCATATTTTCTTTGTTTCCCTGGCAGAAACGATCTGGGAAAATCTGATACATGATTCCTTTTGACATCCACCTTGGGGTATCAAAATTTTCTTCATATACGGTGATCTGAAAACTATCCGGGTTGTCATCAACGATCATTCCTTCTCCTTGTGTCTTCCCATGTCTGGCTCCATAAAAATAACATTTCCCATGTTCCCAGATTCTGAAATAATACCAGACAACACCTGCTTCACTGGTCATCTTTATGTGTTCTTCCATGCAGTCTTTTTTTCGTTTCATCTCATACTCCCGGTGAAAACTTTCAGAATACATGATGATCTCTGCCTTATTGACTTCCTGCCCTACATCATACAGGCGGATCATCATCTCGCTTCCACATGTGACTGCACCTACGGGAGTTCTGTATTTTTCTACTGACGCGTTATGAATCATAATTTAATCTCATCTTTTTTGTAACTCTTATTTTACTGGTTTCAGATTCCAGATTTTTTCATTATATTGTTCAATCGTTCGGTCTGATGAAAAATATCCGGATTTTGCTGTATTAACAATTGCTTTTTTAATCCATTCATCCTTATGATCGACATACAAATGATATACTTTTTCATATGTTTCAATATAAGACGGAAAATCTGCAAGTATGTAGTATGGATCTGCCTCTCCATATTCCCCAAATAAAAGATTCTGGTAAATCTCTGAATATTTTCTGTTTCCGTATCGTAACAGATTTCCTTCGATCAGACAATTACATACATCACGGATTCCTGGATGATTCTCGAAAATAATCCCTGGATTGTATGTATGGTACATTTTTTTATTGTAATTACCCTCAGCGCTGTCCCCGAAGATAAAGATATTCTCCTGACCTACACGCTCTGCGATCTCTATATTGGCTCCATCCATAGTGCCGATCGTCAATGCACCATTCATCATAAATTTCATATTTCCTGTTCCAGATGCTTCCATTCCTGCGGTAGAAATCTGCTCACTGATATCTGCTGCCGGAATCAGTATCTCCGCAACCGATACACAATAATTTTCTACGAAAACCACCTGAATCTTTCCGTCCATATCTGGATCTTTATTCACCATTTCCTGAATGGAATGGATCAGCCTTATGATCTCTTTTGCCCTGGCATATCCCGGTGCTGCTTTCGCCGCAAAAATAAATGTGATCGGTGTTGTAATACATGCTGGATCTTTTTTGATCTTCTGATATATATAAATGATATGCAGACATTTTAACAGCTGTCGTTTATACTCATGCAAACGTTTGCAATGAACATCAAAAATAGATTCTGGGTTCACTTCGATCCCTTGCTTTTCTTTGATATACTTTGCAAAACGGATCTTATTATTTCGTTTGACCTTCTCATATTTTTTACAAAATTCTTTGTCATCTTTATATGGAAGGATCTGTTCAAACAGACGGTAATCCTTTAAAATATCCCCTTTCACATACTCTCTTACCAGATGATATAGCCCCTGATTGGCCAGTGCTAACCAGCGTCTGTGTGTGATCCCATTTGTGATCGCAAGATATTTTTGTGGAAAGATCTGATAAGATCCTTTAAAAATCCTCGTTTTTAAAATATCAGCGTGAAGATTTGAAACACCATTGATCCTGCGGCAAAGAGCTACGCATAGGTTTGCCATGCGGATCTCATTGTTTCCGATCACTGCCATCTGTGCGATCTTTTCTTCTTCCTTGCTGTAATATACGGAAAGTTTCTGACAATATTTCTCATTGATCGCACAAATGATCTGATAGATTCTTGGAAGCAGTAAACGAAACATATTCTCATCCCAACATTCCATTGCTTCTGACATAATTGTATGATTCGTATAATGAAATATCTTCTTGACCATACCGTAGGCCTCATCCCATCCAAAATCTTCTTCATCCATTAGAATCCTCATAAGTTCTGGCATCGCCAATGCCGGATGTGTCTCATTGATCTGAATGACAACATGTTCTGGCAAGGAGTTCAGATCATCAAATACTGCTTTATGTCTCTTGATCATCGACTGCATCGTTGCAGATGCCAGAAAATAAAACTGTTTTAAACGCAGCATTTTACCCTGCATATGATCATCTGACGGATATAAGACTTTCGAGATTGCTTCTGCAAATGTCTGGTCTGCCATCGCTTTATCATAGATTCCTTCATTAAACGAATGAAAATCGAACCGCCGCTTGCTTCTGGCACTCCACAGACGAAGAGTTGCTGGCGTCTTAGTCTTGTATCCAATGATCGGTACATCATATGGGACTGCAATGACGGTATTATAATCTTTATGTTCAATCTTTAATCCATTCTCTGTCCAGTTTTCCTGAATCGTTCCATTAAAATGTACTTCCACACTTAATTCCGGGCGCTCGATCTCCCAAACATTTCCATCTCTTAACCAGTCATCTTCCATCTCAATCTGCGTTCCATCTACAATTTTCTGACGAAACATTCCATATTCATATCGGATCCCACATCCGAGTACTGGAAGTTCCATCGTAGAAAGTGAATCCAAAAAACATGCTGCCAGTCGTCCTAGTCCTCCATTTCCAAGTCCTGCATCATTTTCTTCATCCGTAATCTTATCAAAATCAAGTCCCATCTCCCAGAATGCTTCCCGATATGCCTCATATAATCCTTGACTGATCAGATTATTAGAAAATGCCCTTCCCATCAAAAATTCGGCTGACATATAGTAAAGTTTCTTAACTCCCTGCTCTTGTACCCTTTTTCTGCTGTCTGCCCAGGATATCATGATATCATCCCTGATACACTCCGCTGCTGCCTTATAGATCTCATCATTTGTTGCCTCACTGATCGTTCTTCCAAGTGCATGAATTAATTTATTCTCGATCCGTTGTCCGATCTTATTGCTGTCCATATAGTCCATTGTGATCTAAGCCTCCTTTCTAGTCTTTATCTTTGACCTGTAAATTTATCTCATTTTTTGTCTTTATGAAGAATGGGCATCTTAAAATAAGATGCCCATTCTTCTTTTGAATTTATAATACACTATTATACATATCAAGATAAATCTTTGCAGATTTTGCAAAACTGTTATCGGATTCCATCGCTCTTTGGATCAATCCATGTTTTCTCTTTGGACTCTGCAATGTCTGTAATGCATAACGGATTGCTCCCAGCATCTCATGTGCATTGTAGTTTGCAAATGAGAATCCATTTCCTGTGTCCTCGTATTCATTGTAACTTTGTACTGTATCACGAAGTCCACCTGTCTCACGTACGATTGGAAGTGTTCCATAACGAAGTGCGATCATCTGAGAGATTCCACATGGTTCAAATTTGGATGGCATTAAGAAGAGATCACTTCCTGCATAAATCTGGTGTGCAACTGCATTATCATATGCGATATATGAGCATACTCTTCCTTTGTATTTTTCTTCCATGTAACGGAAAAATTCCTCATATTCATAATCACCCGTTCCGAGAATGACAAATGCGACATTCTCTGTACACATGATCTCATCCAACATGTATTTCACAAGATCCAGACCTTTCTGCTCTGTTAATCTTGTAACCATACCGATGATCGGAACTCCTGGTGTGATCGATAATCCAAGAGCCTTGATCAGTTCCTGTTTATCTTTCTTCTTTCCAGAAAGATCATCTTTGTTAAAATGATATGGAATCAATGGATCTGTCTCTGGATTAAATTCTTCCTGATTCATTCCATTTAAGATTCCCCATGTATCTCCTGCTCTCGCATTTAAGATACCTTCCTGACGGTATGCAAATGCTGGATCACGAATCTCCTGTGCATAAGTTGGACTTACTGTGCTTAAACGATCTGCAAACACAAGTGCTGCTTTCATGAAACTTGCACATTCATAGTTATGCATAAATTCTGGTGTGTCATACTTTGGATCGATTCCTAACCAATGTTCAAACTGATCGAAACCAAATTCTCCTTGATACATCATATTATGGATCGTAAAGATCGTCTTTGCATGTCCAATATCCCAATGTCCGTACTGTGTGCGGAGTAAGATAGGGATCAGACCTGTCTGCCAGTCATTGCAATGGATGACGTCTGGAATAAATCCAATACGGCTTGCTGCTTCGATCACGGCACGGCAGAAGAAAGCATACTGCTCTCCTTCTGCAAGTCCACCACGAT
>OJNH01002583.1_pt1 | contig 12511 bp, 10 predicted proteins | sample 1597361 | NCBI WGS metagenome assembly OJNH01 (sample SAMEA2452136, study PRJEB22498) | human gut metagenome | biome: human feces; feature: human gut; material: feces | place: Australia | collected 2012
CATATCTATATGAATTTTCTGTAATTAAATATTGATCTCCCATTGGGAAGAACCAAGGTTCATAATCTTGTATAAAATATGCTTTCTTTTTAGCTGGTAATTTTTTTACAAAGTCAATTGTTTGCCATCCTGTTGCAAATAATAAGTCATAATCTTTTTTCATATCAAATCCAACATACACTCCTGCGGTACATGGCTCATACCAATCATTTATTTTTTGTCTTACTATTTCAGATGTAGAGACTCCATCTTCTTCAAAAAACAAATCACATTCATATCCAGCTCTTATTAGTGCATTTACATTTTGAATTATAGTTCTATGTCCACCAGAACCTTTTCCAGGATGTGGAATTACCCATGCTATTTTCTTTTTTCCATTATCTTTTGGTGGTAAAGAAGCTATCATTAAATCTCTTCTCATTTGTTGTTTCTTTTTGATTTCTTCTGGTAGTTCATATAAAATTGATATTTCATCTTGTATTTTGCATATTTCATTATATTCTATTTCAGCTCTTACATCTGTTGATACTGAACTTCCATGCTTTCTATAATAGTTTAATGCCTTGGTATTCCAACTAATTTTTCCATTTTTTAATATATTATAATATATATACCAATCTCCTGCTACTCTAAACTCTCCTGCTTTTTCAAATATTTCTGAATAGTCTTGTTTTTTCCATATTACACTTGATACATTTAAAATAGTATTTGTAACACTTAAATGATTTATTATTTCTTCTTTTCCTGTCCAAATATATGATTTATTCCATTCTCCTGTTCTACACATATCATACCAATCATCACATCTTGGACGAATAAGATTGTTTTCTCCATCAATTTTTGCAGATTCACAATAAGATAATACCATTTCTGGATCATCAAATGGCTTTATTAATTCTTCTACAAAATCATTTTCTGCTGAGTCATCAGCTTCTGCAATCCATACATAATCTCCTGTTGCGATATCAAATCCTTTTTTCCATTGTTTAAATACACATCCTCCACTGTTTTTCTCATTAACAATAAAATGTACTTTTATTTCTGGATATTCTTTTTTTATTTTTTCTATTTTTTCATTTATAACTTGTACGCTATTATCTGGTGAACAATCATCCAAAATTATCAATTCATATATTGGGTAAGTTTGCATCAATATTGAATCTATTCTTTCTATAATATAATTAGCATAATTATAATTTGGTACTATAACACTTACTTTTTTAGGATTTTCTATATTTAATTTTTTCTTTTGATTCTTGTATATATCAATTTTCTTACTCATATATATACGTCCTTTCTATTTTACAATTTTTTTAATTTTTCTTTTTACTTTATTCAAAAATGTATTATTGATTGCTGTTTGTAATCTTTCTCTTTCTGTATTTGATTTGTTTAGTTCTTCTTGCAATAATTTATTATTTTCTTTTAAATTATTATTTTCAAGTTGTTGTGCCTTAAATCTTTCATTTAAGTTATTTATTTCTGTTTCTTGTGCTTCGCTTCTTATTTGTAAGTTATTTAACTCTTGTTTTGTTCCATCAATATTTAAATCATGATTTTGAGAATAAAATTTCCATACTTCATCATCCCTAATTTCCTCTTGAATTTTATTATCTAATTGTTCAAATAATGTTATATATTTGCTTAAATTATATTTATCAAATAGTTTTTCAATTGATACAAATCTTCTTAATGAAATTGTATATAATATAGCTCTATATAATATATATTCTACAGGTAAATTAGGCTCATTCCATTCTTGATCAAAGAAATAAAATTGATTATCAATTAAAAAACAATTTTTAAATGTCATATCCCACATTCCGTTTTTTACAAAATTCATACTCTCTATTATACTTTTATCTTTGATTTCAATTTTATATTTGCTAAATACTGTCTTTTCATATTCAGTTTCTTTATACGGTTCAATAGTTATTTCTTTTATATAACTATTTATAATATCTTCAAACTCTGTATTTTTTCCCTGTTCTAATTTTTCTGTTAATATATTGTTTAACAAGTATTTTTGTTCTATATATCTACTTTTAATCTTTTCTCCTTCTATATAATCTACAGTTCTAATTCCCTTTTCTTGTAAATACTCTATATTTTTTTTAATATTTTCATAATGTTTTATTGCCTTCTCATCCACTTCCTGTTTTTCTACATAAGTATCTGAAATTTTTGTTATTAATTGATATTCTTGCTTCCTCATATTATTAAATGATATATATTTATATTTTTCATTACATTTACCTTTGGTAATTTCTACCAAAAATGAATTAGCAAAAAAAGTAAACATTTCTTTGTTAGTTTTTAATATTTCTCTAAACACATCTATTTCATTAAATAATATATCTGATTTTTCTAAAAAATATGGATTATATTTATCAATACTATTATATTTGGGCAATTGCTCATCAGTAAATATTACATTTGGTAATTTATAATCAGGTAATGGATAATAAAATCTTGTGTTATATCCAATGCCTTTTAATATATTCTCTATATACTTTTTAGTATATGTTTCCGTTTTTAATGTCTCATTATTATATCCTATTAAACTTGTAAATTTTTGATTTAATATTTTTTCAGGATTTCCAGCCCAAAATCTTAATCCAAATTTATTATCAACTGCAATCAATATCTTTCCATCAGGATTTAAAACTTTTTCTAATCTTATTACTAAGTTTTCTAAATCTATTTTTTGATACTCATTTATTCCTATTAGTGTTACTATATCAAACTTTTCTTCTATGTAATCCAATTCAGACAATTGCTTTATACTTTTAACTATATTACATTTTTTTCTTAACATCTCTGTTAATTTTTCAATTTCGTTTTCTATTTCAAGGACTCTCTGATTCTTTTCAAAAGGATACCAGTTTAATATATTAGGACTTTGTAATATTTTCAATTTTTCTCCTCCTTAAATTGAAATTTTTATGTTTCCATCTTTTTCTATAATGTTTTTCTTTACATTTAGTTTTTCTATCCACTGTCTAGTTTCTTTTGTTTTCCATGGACCCGAATCTTCTCCATTTCCAGAATCATTTATCCATAACCAATCTGGAGTCGGCCACAAACAAATTTTAGGATTAATAAAATCATATACTTCTTCAGTTACTCCACTTTGACCATGGTGAGCCATTTGCAATATATTTACTTTTAATTTTTCTTTTTGCATCTCTAATAGCTTATTTCCACTTTCAACACCAGTATCTCCTAAAAATAAAATACTATTATTTTTAGTTTTCATCTTAATTACCATACTTGAATTATTTATTGCATTCGTAGTTATTTCTGGATTCTTTATGCCTAATATTTCGCATTCTATATTGTCTATTAATATTGTTTGATTTAATGTTACTTCTTCTACATTATCTTTAATTTTCTCTTCATTAATTGTATTTAAAAAATTTATGCACTCTTCTTCTCTTCCATCTCCATATTTTTTATACCACTCTTCATCATTAACAGTAACATATATTTTCCCTATATCTATATTATAGTTATTAACAATATCGATAAAACTCGTAGCATGGTCTTTATGAGGATGTGTTATAAACCAATAATCTACTTTTCCAGTATATTCATTTATTTTATTAACTAAATTTTCAGTATCATCTGAAGTTCCTCCATCTATAACAATTGTTTTGTTATTGTTTGTTTTTATAATATACCCCATCATTTGACTTTGTCCATTATTCTTTAATTGTTCTAATGTAGTAGACTTACTTTCATTATAACTTACAACTCCTAATATAATTCCTATTACAATTATTATTATACTAGCATATACTATTACTTTTTTTTTCATTTTTACCTCTAATTACTTTATCTTTTCTATTTTTATCTTTGAATCTAGTCTCATTAACCCTACTGTATCTTTAGTAGATAATACTTCTATTAATAAAGCATCATATTTTCTATTTAATACTTCCAATTCTCCTTTATGATTGAAATGTGTACAACTAAATGATAATGTATATTTACCTGGTGCTACATTTATAACTTGTTTGAATTCTGCTGTTACTATATCACCTTTTTTATATTCTCCTGTAGCTACCTTTTCTATCAATGTATTAGTTCCTGCCATTTCCAATCCTTTAAAGTCCTTAACTGTCATTGTAAATATAGGTTCTTTAACATCTTGTTTAAATAGAATCTTTGATTTTAAAACTACCGTTTTATCATTTTCTAATACTGAAATATAATTTCCATTCTCATCAAACATACCATAGTCAATTACCTGTGCTGCACCATTTCCATAATCTATTAAATTAGGATTTTCATTAAAATGTGTTTTCCATTCTTCTCCAATTACTTCTTCATTGCTTTTATAATTTGGATTTTCTTCAAGTATTTGACTGTCTGTTTGAAGTCCTGTTTTGCTTTGTTTTTCATCTAATCCAACTATAATTTTCTTATATTTTTCTACTCCTTCTTTTACATCCCCATCGAATATCTTTCTTCCAGAGTCTATTATTATTGTTCTTGTACAGTTTCTTAAAATATCAGTAATGCTATGTGTTACAAACAATATTGTTTTTCCACTTTCTTTAAATTGTTGAAATTTCTTAAAACATTTTAATTGAAAAGACATATCTCCTACAGATAACACTTCATCAACTATTAGTATGTCTGGGTCAACATTTATTGCACAAGCAAATGCAAGTCTAGCAAACATTCCTGATGAATATGTTTTTACTGGTTGATATAAATGATCACCAATATCCGCAAATTCTATAATCTCTTGTTCACGACTTTTTATTTCCTCATTAGTTAACCCCATAACTTGCCCATGTTGATAAATATTTTCATATCCTGTTAATTCTTGATTAAATGCTGTTCCTAATTCTAGTAATGAGCTTATTTTTCCTTTTGCTTCAATGGTACCAGAAGTTGGAGTAACTACACCTGTAATCATTTTTAATAATGTTGATTTTCCAGCTCCATTTTTTCCTAATACACCTAGTACTTCTCCTTTTTTTACTTCTAAATTAAAGTTATGCATGGCTTCAAAAACCCCATGTCTTTCTACTGCTGGAAATAATGTTTCTATTATTCTATCTTTCTTTCTAGCAAACATTTTATACCCTTTTGAAAGTCCATCAATTTTTAATACCACTTCTGATGACTTTTCATTCTTTTCATTATTCATATTTCTGTTTTATCTCCTTTTTAGTAATTTTAGTATCTCATATCTTATTTTAAATATACCTCTACCGATAAATGGCATATTCATAATAATAAAGTTTTCAATGTAGTATATTGGTGTTTCTGTTTTGTACAATTTATGAAATATCCCCCAACCTTTAAAGTTAATATTTTTTTTATTTTTTATGTCATTAAAATAATTAAATGCCTTTTTATTTTGTTCTTGTAACTCTTTAGAAAACTTGTCCTTATTATTTACATATGTTCCAAAGACCCCTAATTTTACATTTATAAATAATTCTCTTACTTGCTCTAATTTCTCAAATCTATGAGATATTTTGTTTGTTCCAACTTGATTATTGCCATGTTGTCTATACTTAATATATTTTTCTGGCATATATGCCAATTTTCCATTTAAAGCTACTATAAGGCCAATCCAATGATCATGTATTAAATATTTAGATTCTGTTGGTATTGGTATTATCTTTTTAATAAATTCTTTTTTGGATAATACTGTACATCCAGTTACACAATTATATAAATAATTTACTTTGTAGCTGTCTATATATTTGTGTATTTTTCTATTTAGCAACATAAAATCTCCAAATGAGGGAAAAATTGTATTTAGATTTTGGTCAACAACTTCTAAATCTCCAAATACTAAATCTGCTTTTTGCTTTTTTAAAGTTTCGATTGATTTTTCTACTTTCAAAGGTAACCATACATCATCTTGATCTGCTAACATATAATAATTGCTTTTTACTTTTTTTAAAAGAAATTCTATCCCTTTTACTACACCCATATTTTCTTTTTGTAAATATAATTCTATTCTTTCATCTTTTTTTTTATATTCTTCTAATATTTTAGGTGTAGAATCTTTTGAACAATCATCTGAAATTATTAGTCTTATATTTTTATATGTTTGATTTAATATACTATCCAATTGCTCTTTTAAATATTTTTCTCCATTATATGTTGGTAGTAATATATCTATAGTATCTTCATTCATTTTATTTCCTCACTTTTATAGCACATCTGCAAAATCTTTTTTGCTCTTTTTAAATATATAATTTCCCCATACAAATACAATTATAGTAATAACCCAAAAAATAATTGTATAAATTCCATGTCCACTTGTTACTATATTTCCTGTTCCCATAAAACTTTCTCTTAATCCTGTTACTAGGTATGTAAATGGTAAACATTTCATAACTCTAGTTATTGTATGATGTTCTGCTATCATACTCAAATCCCAAACTACTGGTGTAAGCCACATTCCTATTTGCATTATAATTCCTAGTAAATTTGAAAAGTCTGGCACTAATGTTGCTACAGCTGATGTAAATCTAGTTATTGCAATTAAAAATGCATATACTGCAAAAATCATATATATTAACTGTAAAATATTAGGTACAAATTTAAATGCAATACAAACTACTGTTGCAATTGCTAGTAAAAATAAAGAAACAAATGAGTTTGCTAGTAATGATATAATAGGTATTATATCTACTGGAAATACTACTTTTTTTACTAAATAGCTATATCCTCTTATTGCATTACTTGCTCCTATAACTCCATCATTAATTGTCATCCACATTGCCATTCCAGGCATAAACCATACAACATATGGTGCACCTTCTGGTCCTGTTTGCTTGAATATGTATTGAAATACTATTACATACATCATCATAAATACAAATGGCTGTAAAAATCCCCATACACTTCCTAAACTTGTATTTGCAAATCTATTTTTAAAATCGTTTTTTCCTAATTGCCATGCTAACCTTTTGTTTTTCCATAATATCTTTATAAATTCCATATTTCCTCCATTGTTTTATATATTTTCCCTTTTATTACATTTTCTCTTGCTATTCTACTATAAGAGCTATTTAAAGTCAATAATTAGACTCTAAATAGCTCATTTTTTCTTACACTATGTTTCAATTAGTATTTTATAAAATATACTATTTTCTAAACTTCAAATACCCAAAAACCGGAAAATGAAACAAAACAATTTCTCTAATCATCTTCTTGCCCTGATTTTTTCCAGCTAGAATCTTAAAAAAACCGTCCAATTTCAAATTAATTTTTTTACTTTTCAAAATGTAATCATAATACTTTTCCGCTTCTTCTATAAACAACTTATCCTCTTTTATTAATACATATTCCTTACACATTTCAATTCCACCAAGGTAAGCTCTATCAATAGCATCTTTTCTATACTCTAAAAAAGACTTATAATTATTACCATGTTCTTTTTTCCATCTACCAAGATTTTGATTCAGACTTCTTCCGCCAAACACATTAGAAGAATGTAATCTATAATCAAAAAGAGGTTCTTTTATGTAGCACATACCTTTACCTTCATTTGCAATAAATGCTGCTAACCAGTCATGCGCAATAAAATTCTTTTTAAATGGAATCATTTTATCTCTTACTGATTTTGTAATAATTTGTGAACATCCAATTCCAACACATCTTGAAATTGCAAGTTTGCTTTTACCATCAACTAGTGGTACATTTTTATATTTAAAATAATCATCATGTAGAACAATTCCATCTTCATCAACTTGTCTACAATTGCAATATACCATGTCTACATCTTTTTCTTTTAATTTAGTTAAACTCTTCTCAACTTTATCTTTGTGCCATATATCGTCATGATCTGAAAACATTATATAATTCGCAGTTGATTGTTGTAGTAAAAATTCAAAATTTTTATTATATCCTAAATTTTTAGGTTGAATATATAATTCAATTCTATCGTCTAGTTCTTTATATTGTTTTAATATTTCTGCCACTTTTGTATTAGGTGAATTGTCATCACTTATGTATATTTTAATGTTTTTATATGTTTGTTTTAATATACTATCTATTTGTTTTTTTAAGTATTTTTCATTAGTATTATATGTTGTAACTAAAACATCAACTAATTCTTCCATATTTTATTCCTTCCTCAAACAAGTAACATTCTCTATGTTGGTCTTTCTAATTTTTCATTAAAATACAACTTTGTTATTAATTTTAATTCATTTAATGATTCATCTTTTAAATTGAATGAATATAATTTTTTAGGTGGTGCCATAACAATATATTTTATAGCACTTGCTGTACTCTCGCTCATTTGTAGACAACTTTTATCTTGTCTGCCACATGTTGAACATTTAAATCCATTATCTCTTAAGCTAAAATATGTAATCTCTTCTTTTTGTTTGCAATTTACACATTCTGTTATTCTTGGTGTAAAACCTAAAAAACATAATATTTTTAGTTTGAATATACTTAATATCAATTCTGGATTTTTATCAGTTTCAGACAATGTGTATAATGTGTTTAAAAATAATTGTAATATTTTATAACAATTTTGATTTTCTTCTGTTACATCTCTTATAATTTTTGTAATTTCTACCGCATAATTTAATTTATCTAAATCTGTTCTTAATTTATAAAACACTTCTATAGTTTCACAAGAATTAATATTATATATATTTGCTCCTTTATACATTAAATATTCGCCAAAACACAAAAATTGCGTGCCTGCAAGTAAGGCGCTTCTTTGTCTTCTAGCGCCTTTTGCAACACACGATATTTTACCTAATCCAGGTGTTAACATTGTTAACATTTTGTCATAATCTCCTAAGTTATTTTCAGATATTATTATACCACTCATTTTTATTGTTCCCATTTTGCTCCTCCATATGGTGTTCTATATTTTTCTCTATTGTTTTTCCAATCGGTTGAATTTCATTTTCTATTTGTTGTTCAATATTTTGTATTTGCCTTAATTCTAAAAATGTATTTACGTTACCTGTATTTTTAAAGGTATTCCATGCAATTTTTCTAATCATAAGCTCACTTCCTTTAATTCTATCTTTTGCAATTCAATAATAAATTATTCAAATTTTTATTTCATGTGTTACTGTAGTTTAAATTTTTTGACGATTGTTTCATCATCTTGCCAATCTTCTTTTACTTTTACCCATGTTTTTAAATTTACTTTTGTTCCAAAATTTGCTTCCATATCAATTCTTGCAGACTGACCTATACGTTTTAGCATATTTCCATTTTTTCCTATAATTATTCCCTTGTGTGAATTTCTTAGGCAATAAATAGTTGCATCTATATCATATAAGCTTTCTCCTTTTTGATTTTTTCTGTATTTCATTTTTTCAACTTCAACATAAATCCCATGTGGTACTTCATCTTGTAAAAATGTAAGTGCTTTTTCTCTAATTGTTTCTTCTGCTAATTGTCTTAGTGTCTGGTCTGTATATTCTTCTATATTATAATATGCAGGACCAGGTTTTAGGTTCTTTTCAATTTCATCTAGAATTATGTCCTTATATTTATTTTTTAATGATGATACTGGTATTACTGCTTCAAATTTGTATTCTTTTTGATATATGTCTATCAATTTTAATAATTTTTCTCTTTTTATTAAATCTATTTTATTTATTATAAGTATAGCTTTTTTATTTGATTCTTTTATTTTTTCAAGAATTTTCATATCTCCTCTTCCAATTTCTTCACTTGTTGCTTCTATAACAAACAATACTAGATCTATTTCTTTTATAACTCCAAATGATGTTTCTACCATTGTTTCATTTAACTTTGTTCTTGGCTTATGTATTCCTGGTGTGTCTATAAATATTATTTGTGAATTTTCTCTATTTACTATTCCTCTTATTGCAGTTCTTGTAGTTTGTACTTTATTTGCTGTTGCTGATACTTTTTCTCCTACTAACATATTTAATAATGTTGATTTTCCTACATTTGTTCTTCCAAGCATTTCAACAAAGCCTGATTTGAATTCTGACATTTTTGCTTTCCTTTCTGTTTTTTGAATTTTATTCTTCAATTTCTTTAACACTATACTCTAATACATTAATTGTCTTTATTATTAGTTTTGAAGCAATATCATTATTGTCTTCTAGTCTTCCTACTCTTATTACTTTTTTACTTTCTAAACTTATATCTGTATCTAATATTTTTGCTAAAATTCTAGTATCTTTATCCATTCCAACAGGTAATGTCTTGTTTTGATTATCATAATATACACAATTTGAAAATGCTATAGCTTTTATACCTTTAACAAAATTCATTTTATATAAGTTTACTTTTCCACTTTCTGTGTCTATTAGTGCTTTTTCAATTTCTTTTTCTGGATTTAAGTTAAATATATTAAATTCGTTTGTATCAATGTTTTCAGTTTCTTCTAACCATTTATATCCAGATATATCTTGTTGTAATTTGTTCTTACTTAGTGCTTCTTCTATTATTTTTATTGCATTATCTAATGTTGCTTTGTATTCTACTGTTTTTAATGATTTTGAAATTTTTAGTATAGAATATTTATTTTTGGGATTTTCTCTGTGTGATTTATTGGCTAATTTTGTGATTTTTCTTGTATCTTCTGATAATCCTCCAAATATGTCTATTGCTTCTTCTTCTGTAATGTCTTTTTCATTTTGTAAATCTTTCTTTATTTGTTTTAACCATTGTTCTAATTCTTTTGCTGTTGTTGACTCTGTTTTTAATTTGTTTATTATTTCTATTTGATTTGTTGTTAATAAGTATATATTGTCTAATTCTTCTTTTGAAAATATTTGTTTTTGTATTTCATCCATTGTTTCTCCAAATTCTTCAAAGTCTTCTTCATAATCAAATACTTTTGAATGAGTTTTTACATTTATTACTTCTTCTTCTCCCTCTTCTAATGCTTGAACCTCATCTTTGTTACTATATTTCCAGAATTCGAATATACTTCTTTTATGGCTGTCTATTTCATTTATAAATGCTGTTGCATTTTCTATTTTCTTTACCAAATTTAGGTTTTTTAATTTTAAAGCATTTATATCCATTTTTGTGTTTTTTAAATTTGTTTCTTGTTCATTTGCATCTTTTCCTTTTTGAATTAGTTCATCAAGTGTGTATTGTGCTTTTAATTTTTCTTCTACTTTTTCTTGTATTTCTTGAATATCTTCTTGCTCTTCTTCTATAATTTCTTTTTTTACTTTTGCTTTTTTGTTGTTATATTTGAAAAAATATTTGACTTTTCCAAAAAATGTTTTTTTACATTCTAGATATGTTGATATTTGTTTTTCTTTACTTAAATATTCAATATCTAATTCTTTTGACTGCTTTTTTAATTTATTTAATTTTCCTTGTAATGAATTATTTTTTTCTAATGCTTCTTGTTCTATGTCTAATAATATTTTGTATTCTTCGTTTAACCAATCACTTAATTCGTCGTATTTCATTAATTTATTATTATAATAAAATTCTAAACTTCCTTGTTTGTCTATTTGTGTATCAAATTGATAATAACCTGGTAGTTCTGATTGTAATATAAATAATGCTTTTACTAATTTAAAAAATTTGGTTGCATCTATTTTGTTTGTTAGTTTTACTTTGTATTCTGATTTTATTTTTCCATATACTTCTGTTTCTCCAACTATTTGTAAACTTGCTTTTCCACTTTTATCATATACTTCATATATTGATGGCCAGTCTTTTGTAAATAACCATAAGTAATTTTCTAAACTTTGTATCTCTGTTTTATTTAATAATTCTCTACTATAGTCTGCATTACTGATTGGTACAAATATTTTTCCTGCTTTCTTTTTTTCTATTTGTTTTTTTAATACATAGAAAAATGTTGAATAGTCTTTGTCTTCTGTTGGTACTATCATAAAATATTGTTCTGTTGCTTCAGCATAATACATTTGCCATAAGTAATTTCCTGAATATCTTACTTTAAATGGTATTTTTTTATTTATTACTTGTTGCTCTTTTTCTATTTTTTCTATGTCTTCTATTTTTACTTCTTCTAACATTCTTAAAAATGTTTCATGCTTTTCTTGTTCGTCTTCATTTTTACTATTTGGCTTTAAATAACTTGCTAATGGACTTGATTTTGAATATTTTTCCTTTATATCGTCTAATCTGTTTGTAGGTGATAATAATATTTGTATATCTTTTGGTGATACAAATCTATATTGCCTATATTTTTTTTCGTCAAATCCAGAATTTGGTCTGAATTGTAAGTCTTCCACTAATTCTAGTGTTTTTGGTATTTCTTCTAAATTCAATCCTATATATTCTAGTTTTTTATTTATCTCTTGAGTCTTATTTTTCTTTTCCAAAGCAGTTTCTCCTCCTAATCCTTTTCTTCTTTATATATTTTACTATGTGATTTTAAAAATAGCAAGATTTTTATTGGTATTTTTAAATTAAATTTTTAGTTACTGGTTTATGGTTTATTTAAATTTAATATATAGAAATACTTGAAATATAAGCTTTGAATGAAATGACGAATGTATATGAAAAAATTTTAGAAATTCTATGCAGT
>OJNH01002585.1_pt1 | contig 12507 bp, 9 predicted proteins | sample 1597361 | NCBI WGS metagenome assembly OJNH01 (sample SAMEA2452136, study PRJEB22498) | human gut metagenome | biome: human feces; feature: human gut; material: feces | place: Australia | collected 2012
CACAGCCTTTAACTTCCCAATTATATAAGTCCTTGCTGTCGGCAAAATATGTATGAGAGCCGTTTCGCTCGTCCTTGTACCACATTCTGAAAATACCGTTCGGTAGTCTGAATACACAAGCGTCAATAATTTTTTCTGATGAAAGGTTAAGCTTGCTTTCAAAATTCCAATCAATCAAATTTTTTGATGTGTAGTGAAGAATGTAACGCGGGTGATTCCAGTCGGCAGGAATTCCCGGAACATAGCTTACATACATATGATAAAGCTCGCCGAAACGTATAACCTCCGGTGCCCAATATGTATTTTTGCCTTCGCCGTATTCAAGGCCTCTGCATATACCTATATATTCCCATGAATTACCGTTGTCTTTACTTTCCGCAATTCCTATATCAGTACCGTGTACCCACATTACGCCTTCTTCTTCAACGTCTGCGCGTCTTGCAGTGTAAAACATATAATGAGTGCCTGTTTCTTCATTATATATAACGACAGGATCGGCGGCTCCGTTATGAATAGGGTCTTTAAACAATGGTGCGTTTGCTGTTTTCATAATCTATAATCCTTTCTTTATTTGTGAATATTTTTATGATATAATATAAAAATATAATAGTCAATACAAAATTTGATTTCCACTGATATTTTTATAAAATTAAGGTGTATTTAAGGTTTATACAGTATTATTTAAGAGGTGATAGAAATGGAATTTCATACAATAGAACCCATATACGATAAAAATTCAAAAATACTTATACTCGGCAGTTTCCCGTCTGTAAAATCACGTGAAGCAAACTTTTTCTACGGTCATCCGCAGAACAGGTTTTGGAAGGTGCTTGCGAATGTTATGAATGACGTCTGTCCGGGCACGACAGAGGAGAAAAAAGCATTTTTGATAAAACATAATATTGCGGTTTGGGACGTTATTGCAAGCTGTGACATAGAAGGTTCGTCCGACAGCTCTATAAAAAATGTTACGCCGAATGATTTAAGACGGATTTTACAAACGGCTGAAATTAAAAAAATCTTTACAAACGGAAATACCGCGTATAAATTGTTTGTAAAATACAATTCTGACTTAAATGCGGTAAAACTGCCGTCTACAAGCCCTGCAAACGCAATGTTTTCGCTTGAAAAATTAATCGAATATTGGCGAGTTTTAAAAGATTTTACATAAATTTAAGATAGGCTTGAATACAATTTTACATAGATTATATATAATTAGCTTAGAGGATTTTATAAAATATAAACAAGGGGATAAAATTATGAACATTTTTGGTTTATTTTCATTGTTCGGAGGACTGGCGATGTTCCTTTACGGAATGAACGTAATGGGCAGCGGTCTTGAAAAGCTTGGCGGCGGTAAGTTTGAACAGATACTTGAAAAACTTACGTCAAATCCTATAAAAGGCGTTGTTTTGGGTGCTGCCGTTACGGCGGTTATACAGTCATCTTCAGCTACTACGGTTATGGTTGTAGGTTTTGTAAACTCAGGCATTATGAAACTCGGACAGGCTATCGGTATTATAATGGGTGCAAATATCGGTACGACTGTTACATCATGGATATTGAGCCTTTCCGGTATACAGGGGGACAGCTTTTGGATTCAACTCTGTAAGCCGGCTAACTTCACTCCGGTTTTAGCACTTATCGGTATTGTATTTACAATGGCTGCAAAGAGCGACTCTAAGAAGAATATCGGTAACATACTTCTTGGTTTTGCGGTACTTATGTTCGGTATGGAAACAATGTCGGCGGCTGTTGAGCCTTTAAAAGATGTTGAGGCATTTACAAACATACTTACAATGTTCCAAAATCCTATTTTAGGTGTGCTTGCAGGTGCTGTTTTAACGGCTGTTATACAATCGTCATCTGCATCTGTCGGTATACTTCAGGCACTTTCTTCTACGGGTAAAATAACGTTCGGTGCGGCAATTCCTATAATTATGGGACAAAATATAGGTACTTGTGTGACTGCACTTATATCATGTATCGGTGCAAGCAAAAACGCAAAACGTGCCGCAATGGTGCATTTGTATTTCAATATTATAGGTACGGTTTTATTCCTTGTATTATTCTATGCGGCAAATGCAATCTTCAATTTTGCATTTGTAAGCGATTCTGTTACACCGTTTAATATCGCAATAGTTCATACGATATTCAATGTTGTTGCAACGGCTGTATTGTTGCCGTTTAACAAGTTACTTGAAAAACTGGCAAGAATGACAATTAAAGAGGGTGCGGAAGAAAGCACATTCGGTTTGCTTGACGAAAGATTTTTACAAACTCCGTCATTCGCTGTTGAACAATGTATGACGCTTGCTACAAATATGGCATATATGGTAAAAGAGAGCTTTACCATGGCACAGGAATGTGTTGCAAAGTATTCAGAGTCGATAGATAGGAAAATTATAGAAACAGAAAATCTTGCCGATGAATATGAGGACGCACTCGGTGCATATCTTGTAAAGCTTTCGGCAAAGAGCTTGAATGAGTCGGATTCGCAGAAAGTTTCAATACTTCTTCACGCAATATCAGATTTTGAGAAAATGACGGACTATACCGCCGATTTGGTATTTACAGCGAGAGAAAAACGTGATAAAGACGTTCATTTCTCCGACAAGGCAAGACAGGAAATCACTATAATGGTTAATGCCGTCGGTGAAATTATCGACCTTACAATCAGTGCATTTTCAAAGGACGATGTTAAACTTGCTAATAAAGTTGAGCCTTTGGAGGACGTTATCGACAGACTTAGAAATGACCTTAAAAACCGTCATATAAAGCGTATGCAAGAGGGCAGATGCAGTGTAAATCAAGGTTTTGTATTTACCGATTACATTACCGCACTTGAAAAAATATCTGATCACTGTGCAAACGTTGCTGCAGCTATTATTGAACTCAATGACGAAAATTATGATGTGCATCACGTTATGAGTAACAGACGAAACAATCCTGAATATAAAGAATTGTGCGTTGAATTCGGTAAAAAGTATATATTGCCGTTTTCAGTATCGTCAGAAGTTGAATAATGTATAAATGGGGGATTGTTTTATGGATTTGATTTATTGCGTCGAAGATGATGAGGGAATAAGAGATTTAATAACGTATGCAGTGAAATCAGCAGGGTTTGAGGCAGAGGGCTTTGAAAGTGCCTCAGATTTTGAAAAACGACTTGGCGAGCGTTTGCCGTCAATGGTGCTTTTGGATATAATGCTGCCGGATAAAGACGGAATTGCTATACTGAAAGACATACGAAACAACGATACGACTAAAAATGTTCCTGTTATTATGATAACAGCCAAAGGTACTGAAAGTGACAAAGTCAAAGGCTTTGAATACGGAGCGGACGACTATGTAACAAAGCCTTTCGGCGTTATGGAACTTATTTCAAGAATTAAAGCAGTCCTTCGCAGGAGCGGTCCGCAAGCCAGTTCTGATATAATCGAATACAAGGGTATCATTTTGGACAACCAAAGCAGGAATGTAAAGGTTGACGGAAAGGATATTGCGATAACGTTTAAAGAATTTGAACTTCTTAAATATCTTCTGAAAAACAAAGGCACAGTTGTGCCGAGAGAGGTTTTGCTTGAAAAGATATGGGGTTATCACTTTGAGGGCGAAAGCAGAACGCTGGATGTTCATATAGGAAGTTTAAGACATAAACTCGGCGAAAAGGGTAAGTGTATCGAAACTATAAGAAATGTAGGATATAAGATATGAGAAAAGCTATAAACGGCACGCTGAAAATTCTTACAATATCATCAGTTATAGTAAGTATGCTGCTTATTTTGGTGGCATATTGTACACAGTATTCGATAAAGGAAAAATCAGATTTAAAATCAAGAACAAATATATTGGCACAATGCTTAGACGGTTATGACGAAAACAGTGAAATTAATATATTAACCAAAATGTATGATAATGTATCCGATATTCGAGTGACGCTTATCAAATCAGACGGTACGGTTATTTATGATAACGAGGCGGATACAACTACAATGGAAAACCATTTTGAACGACCGGAAGTTAAACAAGCCGTTACATACGGAAACGGGAGCAGTAGCCGTAATTCCGAAACGATTGGTGAAAAAATATATTATTATGCCGTAAAATTGAATAACGGCAGTATATTAAGAATGTCACAGCCGACAAAAGTAATAATGTATATGGTTTTGACCATAATGCCGATAGTTATTATTATTTTAATATGCGTTATTGCTGTTTCGTTTGTGAGTGCAAAGCATTTGACGAAATATATTTTAGATCCGATTAATGAAGTGGATATAAATAATATAGGCAAGGCAGAGATATATGACGAGTTGAAACCGTTTTTTGCAAGAATAGCAAATCAAAATGCGGAAAAAGAAAAGACGGAAAAAATCAGACGTGAATTTACCGCAAACGTTTCGCACGAGCTTAAAACACCGCTTACAACCATTTCGGGATATGCACAAATGATAAGCAACGGTATGGCAAAGGCGGAGGACATCAAGGAGTTTGGCAGAAAGATAGAAAAAGAGTCCGACCGACTTCTTACTCTTATAGATGATATAATAAATCTATCAAATATTGACGAACAGGGAAGTGTTGAAAATCCGGAAAATATCGACCTTTCGCTGGTTACGGAAGAGGCGATATGTGTTCTTGAAAAAGCCGCAAAAGAACGAGGTATTCAGATTTATTATACGAAGATACCGACATTCATAAAAGGTAACGTGACATTGGTGAGTGAGCTTGTATATAACTTGCTTGACAATGCGATAAAGTATAATAAGGATAACGGAAAAATAACCGTATTTGTCGGCGAGTCGGCAAAGGGCGTGGAACTGTCCGTAAAGGATACGGGTATAGGAATACCGCCCGAAGATACGGAAAGAATATTTGAACGTTTTTATCGCGTTGATAAAAGCCACTCAAAAAAAGTCGGCGGTACAGGCTTGGGACTTTCAATAGTAAAGCACGTTTGTGCCTGCCATAATGCGACTATACGCGTAAAGAGCAAAGTCGGCAAAGGTACAACTATTTATGTTACGTTTCCGAATAACGTGAACAATTAATGAACAAAATATGAACTTTGAAAAAGGTTTATTGACATTAATATTAATAATGTGTATAATATGTAGCGTACTACACAAAAAGTATAGTACGCTACATTTTTTTGCGAGGAGGTGTATTTGTGAAAAAGAAAGGTATAGGCTTTTATTTTAAGAGGATAGATGAGATTATGTCTATGGCGGCAAATGCACATCTGAAGAAATACGATATAACCTGTTCGCAGGCAAATATACTTTTTTATATGCTTGAAAAGGGCAAGAATGTTGTAATGCAAAAGGAGATTGAACAGGAATTTGGGTTAAGACATTCCACGATTATCGGACTTTTAAAGCGTATGGAGAAGAATAATTTTGTGCGTGTTGAGGTAAATCCGGAGGACCATAGATGCAGACAGGTTATTTTGTTTGACAAGGCTTTTGAGCTTGGCAGTGAAATGAAAGAACACAGAAAGTATATGGATTCGTTGATAACAGGTGCATTAAATGATGAGGAGGAAAAAGAACTCAAAAAACTTTTAACAAAGGTTTACGAACATATGTACCAAGACAATGATAAGTGTGAAAAATAGGGTATATTTTTACCTTAATATGTAGCGTACTACATTTTTAAAGGAGGAATTAGATGATAAAGACATTATTAAAAAGTGTAAGAGAGTATAAACGTGATTCGATTCTTGCACCGATTTTTGTTACTCTTGAAGTTATTATGGAAGTTGTAATACCGCTTCTTATGGCTATGCTTATTGACAAGGGTATTGACGCTGGAAATATGAATTACATATTGAAAATAGGTATCGCCCTTGCAATTTCATGTGTAATTTCATTGGTTTTCGGTGCATTGTCGGGTAAATTTGCGGCGAGTGCATCGGCAGGTTTTGCGAAGAATTTGAGAAAGGATATGTTCTATAATGTACAGAACTTCTCATTTTCAAATATTGATAAATTCTCTGCATCAAGTATCGTAACAAGACTTACAACTGATATAACGAACGTACAAAATGCTTATCAGATGATAGTCAGAATTGCGGTAAGAGGTCCGATAATGATTATATTCTCGCTTATTATGGCGTTTGGTATAAATCATAAACTTTCACTTGTATTCTTGCTTGCAATTCCTGTTTTGGGCGGCGGATTGTATTTTATAATGACTCACGCACACCCGATATTTGAACGAGTATTCAAGATATACGATAAACTTAACAACGTTGTACAGGAAAATTTGAGAGGTATAAGAGTTGTTAAATCATTTGTAAGAGAAGATTTCGAAGAAAAGAAATTTAAAAACGTTTCTGAAGATATATACGATGACTTTGTAAAAGCCGAAAAACTTTTGGCATTTAACGCACCGCTTATGCAGTTCGCGGCATACGGCTGTATGCTTTTCATATCGTGGTTCGGTGCAAAGCTTATCGTTGCGTCAACTATGACAACAGGTGAGCTTACAAGCCTTATTGCATATACAATGCAAATTCTTATGAACCTTATGATGCTTTCAATGGTGTTCGTAATGATTACAATGGCAAGAGCGTCATCTGAAAGAATCGTCGAAATACTTGACGAAAAGAGCGATCTTACAAATCCTGAAAATCCTGTATATGAAATTAAAAACGGCGATATTTCATTCAGAAATGTAAACTTCGGATATTCAAAGAAAAAGAGAAAACTCTGCCTTAAGAATATAAATCTTGATATTAAATCGGGTGAAACTGTCGGAATTATAGGCGGTACGGGAAGTTCAAAGTCAAGCCTTGTACAGCTTATCCCAAGACTTTACGATACAACCGACGGTGAAGTGATTGTCGGTGACAGAAACGTAAAGGAATATGATATTGAGTCATTGCGTGACGAGGTTGCAATGGTACTTCAGAAAAATGTGTTGTTCTCCGGAACAATCAAAGAAAACTTGCGTTGGGGTAATGACCACGCAACAGATGAAGAAATCGAAAGAGTATGTAAGCTTGCACAAGCCGATGAATTTATTCAGACATTCCCTGATAAGTATGATACTTATATCGAACAGGGCGGTTCAAATGTATCGGGCGGTCAGAAACAAAGACTTTGTATCGCAAGAGCTTTGTTAAAGAAACCGAAAATCCTTATTTTGGACGACAGTACAAGTGCGGTTGATACAAAGACAGATGCAAGTATCAGACGTGCGTTCCGTGAAGAAATACCGAATACAACAAAGATTATTATTGCACAGAGAATTTCATCTGTCGAAGACGCAGATAAGATAATTGTTATGGATAACGGTGAAATAAACGGAATAGGTACTCACGAAGAACTTTTGAAGAACAACGAAATATATAGTGAAGTATATAATTCACAGGTGAAAGGAGGCGGTGACGATGAATAAACACGGTGCACAAAATACCGGTAAGACAATCAAACGTATTCTTTCATATATGAAGAAATACAAATTCAGATTTATCTTTGTATTGATATGTATATTGCTGAGTGCCGTTGCAAACGTTGCCGGCTCAATGTTTATCGGTACGCTTATCGATGACTATATAACACCGCTTTTGGGCAGTACAAACCCTGTATTCACGGGCTTGCTTAAAGCAATCTGCGTAATGGGTATTGTGTATGCAGTGGGAATACTTGCTACATTGTTTTATAACAGAACTATGGTATCAATCGCACAGGGTGTGTTAAAGAAAATTCGTGACGATATGTTTACTCATATGCAGAAATTGCCGATTAAGTATTTCGATACACATACTCACGGCGATATAATGAGTTACTACACAAACGATACAGATACTCTAAGACAGATGATGGCACAGAGTATTCCGCAGATGTTTTCGTCGGCGGTTACAATTATATCGGTAGTCGTTGCGATGTTTATATCGAATGTTTATCTTGCAATATTTGTGTTGGTGTTTGCGACCTGTATGATGTTTGTAATAAAGAAAATTGCAGGAGCGAGCGGAAGATTTTTTGTAAAACAACAGCAGTCCATCGGTAAGGTAAACGGTTATATCGAAGAAATGATTAACGGTCAGAAGGTCGTTAAGGTGTTCTGTCACGAAGAACATTCAAAAGAAGATTTTGATAAGATTAACGAAGAGCTTTGTGGAAATGCGACAGAGGCTAATAAATACGCAAATATCCTAATGCCGATTATGGCTAATTTGGGTAACCTGCAGTATGTGCTTATAGCTATTATCGGCGGTGCACTTGCACTAAACGGAGTTGCGGGACTTACACTTGGTGTTATAGCGTCATTTCTGCAACTTTCAAAATCATTCACAATGCCGATAAACCAAATATCACAACAGCTTAACTCAATCGTTATGGCACTTGCCGGAGCGGAGAGAATATTCAATCTTATGGACGAAGAAGTTGAACAGGACAACGGCGATGTTACACTTGTCAATGTTAAGTACGACAGAAACGACAATATTGTTGAAACTGAAGAAAAGACATATATGTGGGCTTGGAAAGAAGTTCAAAAGGACGGCAGTGTTAAGTACACACGTCTTACGGGTGAAGTTAAATTCTTTGATGTTGATTTCGGATATAATCCGGAAAAAATCGTACTTCACGATATAACTTTGTATGCCGACCACGGCGAAAAGGTTGCGTTTGTCGGTGCGACAGGTGCGGGTAAAACTACAATTACCAACCTTATAAATCGTTTCTATGATATTGCCGACGGTACGATAACTTATGACGGAATTAATATTAACCGTATCAAAAAGAAAGATTTAAGACGTTCGCTTGGTATCGTTTTGCAGGATACAAACTTGTTTACGGGTACAATTAAGGAAAATATCCGATACGGTAATCTTGACGCAACGGACGAAGAAGTTTATGCGGCGGCAAGACTTGCAAATGCGGATGAGTTTATAAATATGTTGCCTGACGGATATGACACAGTTATTTCGGGTGACGGCGGCAGCTTGTCGCAAGGTCAAAGACAACTTTTGTCAATCGCAAGAGCGGCAGTTGCAGACCCGCCTGTAATGATACTTGACGAGGCAACTTCAAGTATTGATACAAGAACAGAGGCGATAGTTCAAAGAGGTATGGATGCACTTATGACGGGACGTACAGTATTTGTTATCGCACACAGACTTTCAACGGTAAGAAATTCAGATGTGATTATGGTGCTTGAACTCGGAAGAATTATCGAACGCGGTAATCACGAACAGCTTATAGCGCAAAAAGGTAAGTATTATCAACTTTACACAGGTGCATTTGAACTTGAATAAAAAGGACTGTCGATAAATTGTCCGTAACGTGCAAAATGTTATTTTTATGTTTATGAGTTGATTAAAAAATAAAACAAATACTAGTCAAGCCTATCTTTGATATACGGCTTGACTATGCACTTTTTGTGAAAATAAACTCTAACGTACCAATGTACGCCGACGAGTTCATTTTCGCAAAATCCGAACTGATTTCTCAACAGTCCTTGATTAAAATACCCATTTGTTTAACACAAATGGGTATTTTAATATGAAAGTATAATATGTTTTGTTGCTTTTTTCTACAATGTACTTGACGATAGAGGCGAATTTTGTTAAAATTATAATAATGGTTAAATAACGAGGAGGATTACATGATGAAAAAGTTAATGCTTGGAAATGAAGCGGTTGCACGCGGTGCTTATGAGGCCGGTGTAAGCGTTGTTTCCTCATATCCCGGCACACCGAGTACCGAGATTACAGAAAATATAGTTAAATATGACGATATATACGTTGAATGGGCGCCGAATGAAAAGGTTGCGGCAGAAGTTGCAATCGGTGCGTCAATCGCCGGTGCAAGAAGTATGTCTTGTATGAAACACGTCGGTCTTAACGTAATGGCTGACCCTGTTTTCACTGCAAGCTATACAGGAGTAAACGGCGGTCTTGTATTGTGCGTTGCCGATGACCAAGGTATGCACTCATCACAGAATGAACAGGATTCACGTCACTATGCAAAGGCATCTAAAATACTTATGTTAGAGCCGTCTGACAGCGGAGAATGTAAGGAGTTCACAAAGACTGCATATGAACTTTCCGAAAAATACGATACACCTGTATTTTTAAGACTTTCAACAAGAGTTTCTCATTCACAGAGTCTTGTTGAGGAAGAAGAAAAGCAGGAAGTTGCATTAAAGGATTACGAGAAAAATCCGCAGAAGTATGTAATGATGCCGGGTAATGCGATAAAGCGTCACGTTGTCGTTGAGGACAGAATAAACGCACTAAAGGAAATGGCTGAAACATCACCTCTTAACAGAGTTGAAGAAAACGGCTCAAAAATCGGTATTATCGCAGGCGGTATCGCATATATGTATGCAAAAGAAGCACTTGGCGATAAGGCTGATTATTTGAAAATCGGTATAGTTTATCCGCTACCTGAAAAGAAGATAAAAGAATTTGCGTCAAAGTATGATAAAGTTTTCGTTATCGAAGAACTTGACCCTGTTATCGAAGATTTCTGTAAGAGCGTCGGAGTTGATGTAATAGGCAAGGATGTATTTACACTTCAAGGCGAATATACACCGTCAATGATAAAGAAAGCTGTTTTGGGTACAGACGCACCTGAATTTGACGTTATAGACGAGCCTACACCTGTTCGTCCTCCTGTAATGTGTGCAGGTTGTCCGCACAGAGGTACATTCTATGTACTAAAGAAACTCGGTCTTGTTGTTTCGGGCGACATAGGCTGTTATACACTTGGTGCAACACCTCCTCTGCAAAGTGTTGACACAACAATTTGTATGGGTGCGTCAATCAGTGCCGCACATGGTATGGCAAAAGCAAGAGGTGCTGAATTTAATAAGAAACTTGTATCTGTAATCGGTGATTCAACATTTATGCACTCGGGTATTACAGGTCTTGTTGACATTGTATACAACAAGGGTAACAATACTGTTATAATTCTTGACAACTCAATCACAGGTATGACAGGTCACCAGGATAACCCTACAACAGGTTACACAATCCGTAAGGAAGAAACAAAGCAAGTTAATTTGATAACACTTTGCAAGTCAATAGGTATTGAACACGTTGTTGTTGCAGATCCGTTTGACGTAAAGAATTTTGAAAAGGTCGTAAAAGAAGAAGTTGAAAGAGAAGAACCTTCGGTTATTATCGCACAAAGACCTTGCGCACTTCTTCCGAATATGCGTAAAAAGTATTCGGGTCACTGTCACATAACAGACAAGTGTAAGAAGTGTAAGATGTGTATGAAACTCGGCTGTCCTGCAATTTCATTAGACGGCGATACTGTTAAGATTGACACAACACAGTGTAACGGCTGCGGACTATGTACAAATGTCTGTCCGTTTGGTGCGATTGAAAAGGAGGAAAAGTAGAATGAACATAATGATAGTCGGTGTCGGCGGACAAGGTACACTTCTTGCAAGCCGTATACTTGGTAAGGTTGCAATTAAAGAGGGTTATGACGTTAAAGTCAGCGAGGTTCACGGTATGAGCCAACGCGGCGGCAGTGTTGTTACATATGTAAAGTACGGTGATAAGGTTTATTCACCTATTATAGACCGCGGTGAGGCGGATTTGATTTTGGCATTTGAAATGCTTGAGGCTATGCGTGCTTTGCCTTATTTGAAAAAAGGCGGTAAGATGATTGCCAATACTCAAAAAATGAATCCTATGCCTGTAATCACAGGTGCTATGGAATATCCTGAGAATATTGAAGAAAAACTTAGTGCAAAGATTAATTTGCAGGCTGTTGACGCACTTTCTCTTGCGGAAAAGGCAGGTACAATCAAGGCTGTAAACGTAGTTTTAATCGGACTTTTGGCAAAGAGTATGGACGTAGATAAAAATGTTTGGATTGACGTTATAAAGGAAACTGTTCCGGAAAAATTCCTTGATGTCAATATTAAAGCGTTTGAACTTGGATATGAACTTTAAGGAGTAAAAAGTGCAATTATTGATTAAAACTCTACATGATTTATTCACTACCTATATAGGTTGGACAGTCGCAATTATTGTTGTTTGGGCTGTTATAGCGGCAGTGCTTATAAGAAACAAAAAGAAAAAATAAAGGAGATGTACCCAATGGGAATGTATCAGCCGGAAATTGAAACAATGGACAGAAACGAGCTTGAAAAACTTCAGCTTGAAAGACTCCAAAAACAAGTAAAGAATGTTTATGAAAATGTTCCGATGTACAGAGAAAGAATGGATAAAAAGGGTGTAAAGCCTGAGGATATAAAAGAACTTAAAGATCTTGCAAAGTTGCCTTTTACAACAAAGCAGGACTTGAGAGATTATTATCCGTTTGAGCTTTTTGCGGCAGACAAAAAGGATATTGTAAGAATACACGCATCGTCGGGTACAACAGGCAGACAGATTGTAGCCGGTTATACAAGAAACGACCTTGATATGTGGGCGGATTGTATGGCAAGACAGATTGCGGCGGCAGGCGGCGATGAAAATTCGGTTGTTCAAGTGTCATACGGTTACGGCTTGTTCACAGGCGGTTTGGG
>OJNH01002587.1_pt1 | contig 12502 bp, 14 predicted proteins | sample 1597361 | NCBI WGS metagenome assembly OJNH01 (sample SAMEA2452136, study PRJEB22498) | human gut metagenome | biome: human feces; feature: human gut; material: feces | place: Australia | collected 2012
ACAAGGCACAAAATTTGATTAAAAATATTGTATTTTACAATTATTTTTCAAACTTATTCCTGCAATTTTATTGTCATTTAACGGAAAAAGGAGGGGAAATAATCCGGCCCCCATTTCCCTCCTTTTTGTATTTTTTTATTTTAATTCTTTTCTACTATTTTGAACAGTTTTTATTGTATCTTCTAAAGATATTTCCATTAATTTTAATGCTTCTGCAACATTTTTTTCTAAGTTTCCTAAGGTTGTTGTTAGAACTTCCTCTGTGTGTTGTAATAATTCATCTGCATATTCTTTTGTTCCATTAGAAATTTCTCTTGATCTTTCATTTGCATTTTCTATTATTTCTTTCTTTTGCTCATAAGCTTTTCTTGTTATCTCATGTTCATCAATCATTGAGATTATTCTATTTTCTGCTTCTTTAACAATTCCATCTGCTTCTTTTTGTGCTTCTACTAAAATACGTTGTCTTTCTTCTTTTACCCATTTTGCTTGTTTTAGTTCATCTGGAAGTTTCAATCTTATTTCCTTAATTAAATCTAAAATTTCTTCTTTGTCTACAATTCCTTTCGCAGAGAATGGTAGGCTTCTACTTCTTTCTATAACATCCTCTAAAGATTCTAATAATGTAAATATTTCCATGGTTTTACCCCTTTCTAATTTTGGCTTTCTTCTAATTTTAAGAAAATAATTATTGCCCTTCCATATTTTCTTTTATCTGTTATTTGTATTTTTAATTTTTCATTTTCTAATTGTTTTAGTATTCGTTTTTCTTGGTCTGTTTCTATAATAATTAACGTTTTTTCATCAACTAATTTGTTTTCTATTAATAATTCTACTGCATCTACAGCAAAATCTGAATCGTAAGGTGGGTCTATGTATACAATATCTATTTTTTCTTTTAGTTTATTTTTTATAAGTTCTTTATAATCCACATTGTACAATTCTACTTTTTCTTTCAAATGAGTTTTTTCTATATTTTTATTTATAATTTTTATTGCATCTTTTGATTTATCACATAAGATTGTTTTTTTAGCTCCTCGGCTTGCAGATTCTAATCCTACTGCACCACTACCTGAAAATAAATCTAAAAAAACACTTTCTGGTATTTCATTTTGAATTATATTAAAAAGTGATTCTTTTACTCTATCTAAAGTTGGCCTTGTGGTTAATCCATCTAATGTAAATAAATTTGTTCCTCTAGCACTTCCACTGATAATTCTCATATTGTTTTACTCCTATGCTACTATTTTATTCCTTTTTCATTTAATGTCAATAGAATTAATAAAATTGTAATATACATTTAATACTTTTGTAATATTCTCTTAAAAATGTAACAAAAGAACCCATTTTTCCTGATGTTTGGTAAATGGATTCTTTATTTTTTATGATTGTTTTAGTGCTTTTATTTCTTTTTCTGTTAATTCTGTAACTTCACTTATTTGTGTTATTGGCATTTTTAGTTTTAAAAGTTTTTGTGCTATTTCTATGTTTCTAATTTTTCTTTCTTCTTTTCTACCTTCTTTTCTACCCTCTTTTCTGCCCATATTAATATACATCTGGTTTTCATTTTTTATCATATCTACTACCGCTAACATTTTTCCATCACCTCCATTTATTTTTTCTATTAATTCTTTTGTTTTCTCTTCTCCTATTTTTTCTCCAAATAATATTGATATTATTCTTTTTAGTAACTCTTCGTCATCTTTTTTTATACCTGGTATTATTTTTTCTAGCATTTCTATTGTTTCTTCTGTACTTTCGCTTTTTTCTAGTAACATCATTTTTGAGATTAGTGTTTCTTCTTGTAATAATTCTTCTTTTGTAAAATCATTGATATCTACTAAATTATAGTTTCCCGCTTTTATTTTTACACCATCTAATGTTTCTTGGCTTTCCTCTAGATATCTTTTGGCATCCCATTTTTTCTTTCCTGTGTACAAAACTATTGGGATTACTAATGGTAGTTTGTATTCTTTGTTTTTTACTTTTCTTATATCTATTGCACTTTTCATTATTTCTGTTTCGTATTCTAATATTCTATATGGCATTGTGTAGTCTATTTTTGTCTGATGCTCTATTAAGAAAAATATGTTTTTATCTTTATATTTATATACTATGTCTGCCTCTCTGTTTTGAAATATTTTATTCACAAAACTGCTGGTATATTTTTCTATTTCTTCTGGTTTTAATTTTGTTTTTATTGTTTGATTTATTAAGGATACTGCTTCTTCTTTTTTTTCTAATATTGTTCTAAATATTTTGTCGTGTTTATTTGTTATATTGTAGCTTTCTTTTTGATCTGATAATTTTGATATTTTATATTTTTTAAAAATATCTTTATATTTCAGATAGTCTCCATAAGTAAAAATTTCTATATTGCTTCATCTCCTTTATTATAATTATTTTTTATTTATTTGTCAATGTTTTTTCTATAGTAAATTTGTATTTTTTATATTTCTTTTGTTTACTTTTTTATTAACCTCCTTTTTTTCTATTTTTATAATATTTGTGGGATTTTTTTATTTTTATTTTTGTCTTTTCTAAGTTGTTTTGATTTAAAATTTATAGGACTATACATTGACAAATAATGTATAGTCCTATATTATCATATTTTCTGTTTAATTTCAACATAAATCGTTCGACAAATTTCGAGCTTATTTCAGTTATGCTTCTACTGGGTAAACACTAACTTGTTTTTTATCTCTACCCTTTCTTTCAAACTTAACTGTTCCGTCTACTACTGCATATAGAGTATCATCACTACCTTTTTTAACGTTAACTCCTGGATATACTCTTGTTCCTCTTTGTCTTACTAAAATATTTCCGGCTAAAACAAATTGACCATCTGCTCTTTTCACACCAAGTCTCTTTGACTCACTGTCTCTACCGTTATCTGTACTTCCCTGTCCTTTATGATGTGCCATTTATTTCTCACTCCTTTCGCTTAGTCAATTAAAATCTCTTTTTAATTAACTTATATTTTATTTATTTTTTAATTAAATTCATTTAATTAATATGTAGGCTTTTTTATAATTAAGCTTCTACTTTTTCTTCAGCTTTTGCAGCTGTTTTTCTTGCTGTTGATTTGATAGCTGTTATTTCAACTTTTGTATATGGTTGTCTATGTCCTTGTTTTCTTCTGTAGTTCTTTTTAGCTTTCATTTTGAAAACAATGATTTTTTTACCTTTACCGTGTGAAACAACTTTTCCTTCAACTTTCATACTTTTAACATAAGGATTTCCAACTTGTACTTTTCCTTCATCTGATACTAGAACAACTTTATCAAAAGTAACTTTTTTACCTTCCTCTGCATCTAGTTTTTCGAAAAATACAACATCTCCTTCTGATACTTTGTATTGTTTTCCACAACTTTCAATTATTGCGTACATCTAAAATGCACCTCCCTTATCGTATACTCGCTAATCCTTTTATACAGGTAACTAAATTTAATTAGTATTTATGAACCTTGACTAAGCGGATTACAGTTATTAATTTTACCATTTTTTTACTGAGCTGTCAACTGGTTTTGGAAATTTTTTATTTATATTTGGTGTGCTTATTTTATATATTTTAGACACGGCTTTAGCATTCAGACCTACAAATATAAAAGTGTCCTGAAGCCAAAGGCGACGTCGATGACGGAAGTGCTATTGTCGTAGCGATCGCTAGTGTAAAGAGTGCTGTTGCGGAAATGGCCTCCTCGATATACACAAGGTTCGCTGGAATTGCTAGAGGTCTCTGTTGTCCATTCAATTACATTACCTGCCATATCAAAAACATTACATTGTACATCTTTTGTTGTTTGGTTATTTGTTCCTGTTGTTGCAAAACTTGAATTTACACTAGTTTTTCTTGAGTATGTTGGATTATCTCCACATTTTTGTAAGAATACTATTGCTGTATCCCATGCATAACTATTAATTAAATCACTTGTATATGGATGTGTATTATCATACATTTTTTGTGCCTGACTTGCTGCTTGTATTTGTGTTACATAATTATATACTTGATCTGTTCCTTTTTCTGTTATTTGTGTTAATGTGTCATCTTTTGAATTTCTTGCTGTTGTTGTTCTTGCTTCATATCTTCCAATATAATATCCTCCATTTGTTGTAACACTTTTTTTAAAGTTTGTTATACTTTTTGCAACTGTGTTTCCTTTACTTGCTGTTTCACTAAAATATGTTTCAACAACATTTTCCCCTTGTGGTGTTTGTTTTCCTTTTTCATCAAATGTATATCTATCCAAGTTTATTTCTACTGTTGTTCCATCTTCCTTTGTTATTGTTCCTACTGGTATCCAAACAAATTGGCTTCCTGCTGTTGCTGTAGATGTTGCATCTTCTATTACTATTCCTTTGTCTACTGTTGTTGCATTATTTGTATCAGCATTTGATACTATTTTAAATCCTGCAGGTACAACAATTTTATTTAAATATGTGTCTTGTAATGTTGTGTTTGCTGTTGTACTAAATACTTTATTTGCTTCTACTGCTGGATATTGTCTTTGTTTATATTTGCTTGCAACTGAAATTGTTTTTTTGCTTGTATAATCTGTTCCATCTACTGTTCCTACTATTGTAAATATAACTTCTGTTTCAGTTCCATTTGTTTCATATGGCACTGCTGGTGTTACAGATTTTATTGTTCCATCTGCTATGCTTGAACTAAAATTAATTTTTAATTTTGTTCCTGCTTTTTGGCTATTATCTGCAACTTCTGTTGTTCCATCTGTTGTTATTTTTACATTGCTTATTGTTGGATGTGGTCCGGCTTTTTGAATGTCTTCTACAAGATTTCCTTCACCATCTATTACTCCTACATGACCTTTTATATAAACTTCATAATTTCCATTATCTACTTTGTTATAGGCTTCTATTGTAGAGTCTGCTACTTTTTCTCCTAAAAATGTTTCCAATGTTTTATCAGATGTTACATGTTCCACTTGCCATTCATGTAACAATAGTGTCATTGATTCTTTTGCATCTGCTAATTTTGATTTTCCTTCTGCATCCTGTGCTTTTTGGAATATTCCTGTATTTGTTAATGCTGATATTGATATACCTGCTAATATTAACAATATGATTATTGTTATTACTAGTGCTACTAATGTAATACCTTTTTCATTTACTATTTTTTTCATTTTCTCTACTTCCCTTCTTTTCATTATTTTATATTTAAACACCATAAAAAGACAGCAACATTAACCAGTATCTAATATTGGTACTGGGTTAATATTCCTATCTTTTTTTACTTTATTTATTTTTTTATTATTATTTAAACTACTTGTGTGTGTGTGTGTGTGTGTGTGTGTGTGTGTGTGTGTATGTGTACTCTCACAAGGGTTTCAGCACTCTTCATATTTTGTACCTCTTTTCTTTTGTTTCACTCTTAATACAATTTTATATTAACATATCAAATTATTTTTGACAAGCATTTTTAATTATTTTTCTAATTCTTCCATCGCCTGCTTATATTGTTCTTCATTTGGAGCTTTTCCATGCCATTCAACCTTATTTTCCATAAAAGAAACCCCTTTTCCCTTCACTGTTTTAGCAATTATACAAGTTGGTTTTCCTTTTACATTTCTAGCAACATCAAATGCTTTTATTATTTCTTCTATATCATTTCCATCAATATTTATAATTTGAAATCCAAAGCTTTTAAATTTTTCATCTATTGGATATGAACTCATTACTTCTTCTATTGTTCCATCTATTTGCAAATTATTGTTATCTACAATTACACATAGATTATCTAACTTGTATTTATTTGATGCCATTGCAGCTTCCCAAATTTGCCCTTCTTCTATTTCTCCATCTCCTAATATACAATATACTCTGTAATCTTTTTTGTCTAATTTTCCAGCTATTGCCATTCCATTTGCATCTGATAATCCTTGTCCTAATGAACCTGTTGTCATATCTACTCCTGGTATGTTTTTAATATCTGGATGCCCTTGCAATTTTCCGTTGATATTTCTAAATGATTTTAGTTCTTCTACATCAAAAAATCCTTTATTTGCTAATGTTGCATATAGTGCCGGTGAGCAATGGCCTTTTGATAATACTAATCTATCTCTATTTCCATCTTTTGGATTTTCAGGATTTATATTCATTTCATAAAAATATAATACTGTTAATATATCTGCTATTGATAATGAACCTCCTGGATGTCCTGATTGGCTACTATATACTTCTTCTATTATTCCTTTTCTTATTTTTTTTGCAATTTTTTGTAATTCTTCTATATCTTTTATTTTTTGACTTTCCATTGTATGCCCTCCTTTTTATTTCTTTATATATTTTATAATTTTATATTTTTGTTATTCTATTTGCAATATGTGTAATACAAATATTAACTAATTGTAATATGTTTGTAATATTGTTTGATTTTTCTTATATTTTATGTTATACTTATTATGTAACAAAAATTTTGTACTTTGAAAGAAAGGAGATTGTATGACATCTGAGAAAATAACATCTATAAAGTGCCTTATTGTAAGTATTATTAATCCTAGTGCTGATCACAATTCAGTTGTAAAAATTGAGAATCTTAATAGTTTGACAACTTCCAAAAAGCTAATAGAACAATTGGCAAACTCTAACAATCTAGCTATCACAGAACTTAATGGTGAGCTTAATGTTCGTTGCTTTTCTGATACTCAATTTCACAATTTTTTCGTACAACTGGTGTTGAACAAAATCATCTAAAACTATAGGAGGCTTTTTATGAAAAGAGATACAATCGTCTGTACTTGTTCAGATTTTATAAAACCTGTTATAAAATCTATTCAATGTGATACCATTGCAATGGTAAAACAGGAAATCTTTGAAGCAGCCAAAAGATATAATGGCTTTATTATGAATGAAGATACTATTTCATTCACCACTCAAAAAGATTTTAATGATTTTTGGTCATTTATAATGACAAAAATGTAATAAGTAAAAAATCAAACAAGTCAACCCCTGGAGTAATACTCTAGGGGTTTTTCTTTTATTCAAATATTTTCTTAAATTCTTCTTCATTTATTTTTTCTTGTTTTAATAAAGTTTGAGCTATTATATCTAATTTATCTCTATGTTCTATTAATAATTTTTGAGCATCATTATAAGCTATATCTATTAAATTTTTAACTTCTTGTCCTATTTTATCTCCAATATTTTCTCCAAAAATCATATAATCATTTTGGTCTCTTCCTTGGAAATCTATAGGTCCTAAGTTATCACTCATACCATATTTTGTTACCATTTCTCTTGCAATTTTTGTAGCAACTTCTATATCATTACTTGCTCCTGTAGAGATATCATCTAATACTAGTTTTTCTGCTGCTCTACCACCTAGTAATGCAATTAATTTTTCTTGCATTTCTGTTCTTGACATATAGTATTTATCTTCATCTGATTTATACATTGTATAACCACCAGCAACACCTCTTGGAATTATAGATACTTCTTTTACATCCATTTGTGTTGGTAGATATTTGCTAACTACTGCATGTCCAGCTTCATGATATGCTGTAAGTTTCTTGTCTTTTTCTGAATATACTCTTGTTTTCTTTTCAAGTCCTACAGTTACTTTTTTAACCGCTTCTTCTATATCAGAGTTTTCTATTTCTTCATGTTTATTTATTGTTGCAATAATTGCTGCTTCATTTAAAATATTTGCAAGTTCTGCTCCTGTAAATCCAGCAGTGTCTTCTGCTATGCTTTCTAAATTAACATTGTCTGATAATCTTTTATCTTCACTATGAATTTTTAAAATTTCTAATCTTCCTTTTAAGTCTGGTACTGGAATAGTTATTTGTCTATCAAATCTACCTGGTCTTAATAATGCTTTATCAAGCATTTCTGGTCTATTTGTTGCTGCTAATACTATAATTGTTTCTTCTGAACTAAATCCGTCCATTTCGACTAATAATTGGTTTAAAGTTTGATTATTTTCTGTTTCTGCACCACTATTTGATGTTCTTCTTGCTCCAATTGCATCAATTTCATCTATGAAAACTATACATGGTGATAATTTTCTTGCTTTTTCGAATAGCTTTCTTACTCTTGAAGCTCCAAGTCCAGCAAACATTTCTATAAATTCAGAACCACTCATTGATATAAATGGTACATTGGCTTCTCCTGCAATTGCTTTTGCAATTAATGTTTTTCCAGTTCCTGGTTTACCATATAAAAGTACACCTTTTGGAATTTTTGCTCCCATTTTTGTGAATTTTTCTGGTCTTTTTAGGAAATCTACTATTTCTACAAGTTCTTCTTTTTCTTCATCTAAACCTGCAACATCTTTGAATTTTATTTTTGTTTTTCTTTCTGTTTCTTCATAAACTTGTCCTTTTTCTCCAAGGCCTTGCATTTTAAATATCATTATAAATAATGCAACCATTATTATTGTTGGTAATAAACTAAATAATGTTGTTGGTATTTGTGTTAATATACTTTTTGGTTTTTGTACTAATTCAATTTCATTACCTTCTGCTACTTTTTGTTGTACTAATTCTATAAATGCTTGTGTATTTGGTACAATAGCTTTTTTTTCTGTATCATTATTTTTTATTTTGACTTTTACACTAGTGCTTCCTACTGTCATTTCTATTTTTTCTATATTTCCATATGACATTTCTTTTATTAAATCTGTATATGCTAATGTTTTATCATCTGAATTTTGATTTTTTGTTATATAAAATATCATCATTCCAACTAATATTAGTATAAGTACAGCTAATATACTTAATGATAAAATTAGTTTTTCTTTTTTAGGTTTGTTTTTATTGTTTTCCATATTGTATATGCTCCTTTTTTATTTAAGCATTTGAACCTTCTGGTTCTTGCCCTTCATTTCCTTCCTCTTTATCTTCTTGTTTTTTGTCTTCTTTTTTCTTTTTATCTTTCTTTTTTTCTGGTTCTTGTTTATTTTCTTCGTTTTCTTTTAGTTCTTCTTTTACTTGTTTTTGAACTTCTACAACTTCAGATAATTGCTCTTGTTTTTTTGTAAAATCAGATTTTAATATAAATATTGCTGCAATCATATAAATACATGATACTAATATATACATTACATCAAAATATTTTATTTGTATTCCAAATAATTGATTTGCTATTACATATAACATTTGCAATATTGTTGGTAAAGTTATTGAATAAATTGCCATATTTAATATTGCAACATATCTCATTTTCATTTTTGTAATTAATGTTGCTAAGTAACCAAATATACTTACAAGAACGACATTTAATATTGTATTTATAAAGTATACAGAAATCGCAGACATTAATAATATGCTAAATAATCCTAAGTAAATTGATGTCATTTGTGTTCCTGTAACAAATTCGATTGCTTGTTCTTTGTCAAAATTAGACATTCCTATTTGATTTACTAAATCTTCGTAGTTATAATTTAATGTTCCTGTCATTCCAACTTGTTTTATTATAACTCTATTTTTTAATATAATTAATCCTCCAGTTTCTTCTGATATTTCATTTATATATTTATCTATTTCTTCTTGATTTTCTGTATTTGTGTCTATTATTATTTTTCCTAAATACTCTTGTTCTTTTGTTATTACTTCATTATTTTCTAATTTCAATTCATTATCTGAATATGTAAAATTAGGAATTTCATCTTTTACAAATTGTGCTACTTTGTTTATAGCATTTCTAGTTTGATATAGGGTTGTTCCAGCTACTATTAATGCTAATATTATTATAATTTGAAACAAATAGCTTATAGCTCTTGGAAAGCCTTGTGCAGACATTTCACCATATTTTTCTATTTTATCTATTGAATACCATATTTTTTTGAAAAAACCTAATTTTTGATTTTGAGTTTCTTGTTCCAATTATTTCCACTCCCTTCTTAGACCACTATCAACGTGTTTTAAACTTACATTAAATATTGCTTCATCATTTATATTTATATTTTTTCCGGTTATATCAGCAGTTACGTGATATGTTCCTATTCTTCCTAATATAGGACATTTTTGACCATTTATATTAACATATAATTGTTGCTTTTTAAATGCATCTTTTATATCTCTTACTATATATCTTAATTTATCAACTTTTCTAAACATATCTCTTCCTGTTTCTATATTTACACCATCCATATAGCCACACGGAATAATTGCAACTTTTGTTTTTTTCTTTGTTGTATATGTGTTAGAATAACCAACATTAAACTTTTCAGGAAGTTCTTTTATTTCAGATACATTTGATTTTAGATATCCTATTTTTCTTAATCCCATGTTATTTTTAAATGATATTCTTCCTGTAAATGCTGAGCCTATTCTTACTGCATTTAAATGCATTTGTGGAAATTTTATAAATGCTGATGTGTTACATACGTGTAACATTCCTGTTTCTATTTCATTCATTTTTAAAACTTCAATACAATCTATAAAACGTTTAAATTGTGTTTGTGTATATTGGTCATCATAATAGGAATTTGAAAAATGTGTATATGTTCCTTCTATTTTTATATTTTTCATTTCTTTTATTGTTTTAATCATTTCTTCTCTATTAGTATAAACAAATCCGTATCTTCCAAATCCTGTATCTATTTTTATATGAGCCTTTACTGTTCTATTTAATTCTTGTCCTATTTCTTCAGCAACTTCAGCAGATTCTTTTGAACCTATTGTTAATATAATATTGTTTTCTATTAAAGTTTTTACATCTTCTTTTATTGCTGTTGATGATAACATTAATATTTTTTCTTTAATTCCTGCATTTCTTAATTGCAAGGCTTCTTCAAGTGTTGCAACTGCAAAAAAATCTATTCCATTATCTATTAAGAACTTTGTAAATTCAACTATTCCAAGCCCACAACCATTTGCTTTTACAACAGCTATTATTTTTACCTTATTTCCATTATCATCAGGCAAATTTCTATTAGCATATTCTTTTATTTTTTCTATATTATAACGTAAATCTTTTTTTTCAATTATTACCGCTTTCAAATTTTCCTCCTACTATTTTGTTATTTTTCTTTTGATTTGTCTTAATGTTCTAAATGTTTTTTCAGAAAATTTATATAATTTATATGTTAATGGTTTGAATGGAATGTAAATTTCTCCTATGAATTCTGTAAATGTTGCTCCAAATCCTTTTTTGAATCTATATAATCCGTATTGTGGATGATTTTCATCTACAACTCCTGATACTCCTCTAAAATCATATATATCATCATGTCTTGCTATCGCCATTTTTATCATTTCCCATTGTAGTAGATAATTTGGCATTAAGTTTCTATGTTGATTACTACTTGCTCCATATAAATACCATGTTTTATTTCCATAGAAGATTGGTATTACTCCAGATATTGGCTTGTCTTCATAATATGCCATTAATAATTTCATATGGCCACCTGGTACCATGTTATCATACATTTTTTCAAAGTATTCTAGGGGTCTTGTTATGAAGCCATCTCTGTTTCCTGTTTCTATCATTATTTTGTGGAAGTCTTTTAAATCTTCTCTTGTTCCTTCTTTTATTACTACACCTTTTCTACCTGCTAAACGAATATTGTATCTCCATTTTTGGTGAAATCCAGCCATTACCTCTTCTTCTGTTTTGTCTTTTATATCTAGTCTGAATACAAATCTTGGTTGTATTTCATCTTTAAAGTCTTTTGCATCATCTTTTATTTGGTAGCCTAGGTTTGTTATTATGTTTCTAAAGTCTTGGTCTTCTTTTAATATGTCTGGTTCTATTCTTAAAACAAATGCATTGTATTTTTTTGCTAGTTCTTTTGCTCCATCTGTTAATTGTTTCATTACTTTTATATCATGAATGTCACATACTGGACCTCTTGATGCATACATCATGTTTCCAAATATTGGCATTTTTCTAATCCATACACATAGTGATCCTATGATGTTTTTGTTTTCATCTTCTGCTAGTATTACTTCTGGTTTCCAGTTTGGCTTTTTTACTTCTGCCCATTCTAATGATTGTTGAAAGTTACATCTTTCGTTTGTTTCTAAAAATTTTTTGTATTCTTGTTTTGATTTTTCGTCTGTTACAAATCTCATATTTTTGTTTTGCCTCCTATTATTATTTACGGTTATTCGTATTTTACACCAAGTTTGGGAATTTTACAATATTTTTTGGAGAATTAAAGAAAAAACGTTAATTTGTTGTTACAATTACAGCCCAGTACAAAATTATTACATTTTGTACTGGGCTGTAATTTATATTAATTTTTTATTTTATTCCTATTTGACTTTTATTTCAATTTCTCGATTTCTTCTTTTGTTAATTCTGTAAATTTCATTATTTTTTCTATTGGTATTTTTTCTTTTAGCATTTTTTTAGCTATTTCTATAGATTTATTTTTTTCTCCTTTAGTAATTCCGTTTTTCCTCTCCGTCTTGTAGACCTGCTTTATAAAAATTATGCTGACTTGTTAATCTATTATATTCTGCCATTACTATTGAATTATGTCTTTCTCTTTCTTTTGGGTCTTCGCTTATAAAGTCTAATGTATTTATTGCTC
>OJNH01002588.1_pt1 | contig 12501 bp, 9 predicted proteins | sample 1597361 | NCBI WGS metagenome assembly OJNH01 (sample SAMEA2452136, study PRJEB22498) | human gut metagenome | biome: human feces; feature: human gut; material: feces | place: Australia | collected 2012
GATAAAAGCACACAAATCCATTAATTTGTAATAAGCTTAACTAAGTGACATTGATTCAGAACCCCATGCGCAAAACCGCATCTTCGATGCTTATCTTTTGCTTATGTGGTTACTTCGCCATATAAATTAAGGCAATGCAACCCACGCATTGCCTGTATTCATATGTCAAGCAGTGACATTTGTTCATATTTTTGTGGGAACTCATGAAGATACTGAAAGCACTCTTTGATCTGATATATCATTCCATTTTTCACACATACTTCCTTAAAAATCTCTAACAGCTTCTCATTATTGGGACTTGGAATATCATATGCATTTCCATAGGTTCTGATATATTTATTCTTTATACCCGGAAAATGTTTATCCAGTGCTTTGTAAAAATACTCTCTATCACCGTCCCGCAATGTAACTCCCATTCCAAAGCATATAATGCCTTTTACTCCTGCTTCTACACAGTACTCAAGGATTTCCCTGATATTTTCTTCTGTATCATTAATGAATGGCAATATAGGAGTAAGCCAGACAACTGTAGGGATTCCAGCTTCCTTAAATTGCAGCAGAGTTTCAAAACGTTCTTTGGTTGTGGAAACATTTGGCTCCAGTATCTTGCAGAGCGTTTCATCATAGGTCGTCATTGTCATCTGGACAACTGCTTTGGTTTTATCGTTGATTGCCTTTAACAAATCCATATCTCTAAGTACTCTGGTTGATTTTGTCTGAACTGCTACTCCATATTCATATTGATCTATTAACTCCAGACATTTGCGGGTAAGCTTCAGCTTTTCTTCTATATGAAGATAGGGATCACACATAGCTCCTGTTCCGATCATGCATTTTTTCCGCTTAGATTTTAATGCCTTTTCCAAAAGCTGTGGTGCATTTATCTTCACCTCGATGTCTTCAAATTCATGTGTAAAGCCATAGCACTTACTCCTGCTGTCACAATAAATACACCCATGTGTACAGCCACGGTAAATATTCATACCATTATTACTGGAAAGTATTCCTTTTGCTTCTACAAAATGCATCCCCTTCACGCTTCGCTTTCTCCAATATTAAAGTGTTATTATTATAGCACTTTTAATATGCCAACTGTATGACATATTTATTACCGCTCCTATCTCAGCAATATGACTAACAATGACAATATTATATCTCCTTTGCAATTATTTCCGCATTTATGGGAAATTGACGAAACTGCTCACCGTAGAGTGGAACAGATAATGACTGAACTTCTGGAGAAAAATCCAGCTCCGGATAAGTCAATCCAACAGCTTGCTTGGGTGCAGCACATGAGTAGTCTAAAAGCACAGGCGGAGGAAATCGTTAATGCAGAACTGATTTTTTGCTAACAGAATATAGAATTTTTACTTAGGGCTGACTGTAACAGGTCAGCCTTATTCCTTTGATGGGACAATTCTTGAATTATATTTCTGACAGTTCCAGCATTATGCTTTTGACAATTCAAGAACTGTCAAAAGCATAATTCAACAATACGGATAATAACTACACCAATTATAGTTATACTGATTATTTCCTTTCCTATCCGATTTGATTGATTGCAAAATGCTATCATTTTTTCAATTCTCGATGTAGAAAATGTAAATGCTATTGATATTTTGAATATCATCAATATTAAATTGATATTTATCAAGATATGCTTGATTGATAACCATAAATGCTGTATAATGTTGCCCATGGAGGTGATTCTTGATGAGTATAAGTTACAATAAGCTTTGGAAATTGCTTATTGATCGCAATATGAATAAAAGCGAACTAAGGGAACAAGCAAAAATAAGCACAAATGCGATTGCAAAGATGGGAAAGAATGAGCCAGTCTCAATGGATACGATGGATAAAATTTGTAAAGCACTGCATTGTAATATAGGTGACGTAATGGACTTTGTTTCGGATAATGAAACGCTTTCTTAATGTCCGATAATTTTGACATTGTATCTTGCAAAATATAGGTCCCGTGATTTTTGTGAAGTTTTCACTTCTGAGATAAAAGGGACAGTAGTGATGGAGAAATAATTATGAACGCAGAAACAAATAATCTGTCTATGGCAGATTTACAACATACCGCACTAATAAGCGGAAACAAAGCGATGCACTTGCTGGAGCTATCCAGACATTCCTTTGAAAAAGTAGTAAAAGAAGGCTTACTTACCGTTATACATGAAGGCGGGAAAAAGTATTATCAGATAGGTGAAATCGAAACATTTATGGAAACTGATACTTATCAAGAGCTTGTAAATGGCGTGGTTGATGCACGAAATAATCTTAATGATCTGACAGGAAAGGATTGGCTTCCTGAGACAAAAAGTTTCTTCTACCAAAAGGGGCTCGGCGCAAATCATCCTGAAGCACAGATTGAGAAGCTACATCCGGCACCATACTCTTTCCAAGACATTGGCCATCTTGTAAACTTCTTTACAAAGCATGGTATGTCTGTTCTGGATCCTTTTGGCGGTGTAGGTTCTACAGCCAAAGCCTGTGAAGTGAACGGCAGAATCTGCACAAGCATTGAGCTTTCTCCTGTATGGCATGATTTATCAATCAAACGTCTGGAAACCGAAGTTGGAGAAGGAAGCAGCCAGAAGCATCATTTTATTAACGGAGATTCCTGCGAGGAACTTCTGAATATTCCTTCAGAATCAATGGACTTCATGGTGACAAGTCCTCCTTATTGGGGAATTCTGAATAAACAAGACCAAAAGGTTAAAAAGAATCGAGTTGCCAATAATCTCGAGACAAAGTACTCCGAAAGTGAAAAAGACTTAGGAAATGTCGATAGCTATGAAGAATTCCTTGAAATTCTGGTTGAGAAGGTATTCCTTCAGTGCGCCAGAACACTTCGTTACGGCAAGTACATGGCAATAGTTGTATCAGATTTTAGAGATAAATCTGAATACATTAGCTTTCATAGCGACTTGATTCACGAGATGAATAAGGCAAAGATTCCCGGTGGTGGCGTATTGAAACTTCAAGGAACCAAGATTTTGTTGCAGAACCATAAGAGTTTGTTGCCCTATGGTTATCCCTTTGCTTATGTAGAAAATATCCACCATCAGTATGTGTTGATTTTTAGAAAGGAGAAGAAATGATTGCAGATACACTTTCTGGTGTGGTTTGTGGTAATTCAGATGTTCTCCTGGATCAACTTATTGAAGATGGCGTTCATTTTGATTTGATACTGACAGACCCTCCATATAACATCAAAAAAGACTTTGGCAATCAAAGTGACTGCTTACCTTTGGATGAGTTTGTTGCAGTCACAGCCGAGCGAATGACGAAAGTTAAAAAACTACTCGAGCCACATGGCAGTGTTATTTGGTTTGGAATTCATGATTACATTGGTTTTGTCCAAGTGGCTATGTATAATGCTGGTTTGCATTATCGTCGAATGAACATTTGGCATTACGAAAATGGTTTTTCTCGCTCTAAAAAGGAACCCGCAACCCATTATGAGCCATTTTTGTGGTTTTCCAATGACAAAAAGAAATGGACATACAATGTAGACGATGTTCGTATGCCGTACAAGAGTACCGAGCGTCTCAAATCTCCGGTTAAGTATAAAGCAGCTGATGGAACTACAAAAATCTGGAAGCCGAATCCCAAAGGTGCAATGCGTGGGGATGTATGGGATTTTCCTACTCTGGCAGGCAAACGCTTTGAGAAGGAGAAAACACCTCATCCAACCCAAAAGCCAGAATCCTTGATTATGGAGCTAATAAAGGCATTTTGTCCAAAAGACAGCGAGGGGTTTTACTGTGGCACAATACTCGATCCGTTCCATGGTTCTGGAACATTGGGCGTATGTTGCGAAAAACTGAATGCTGAAGGACATCGCATTAAATGGTTAGGAATCGAATTGGAACAACAGTGGTGTGATATTGCAGAGAGCAGAATTAGGGAACTGAAAAAATAAAATTAGTTGTTTTATGCAAAAGGGTCATCTTGAGAGATGGTCCTTTTTGTTGTATAATAAAAAAATAATAAATGACAGATTTCCTGTTGGGAGGGGAATAGATATGATAAAATTTAGGAATCCAGGTCTATATAAAACGCAGGTTCAAATTTTTAAGGAACTTTACAAAGAATATAAAAACGCCCCTCATTTTAGTCTTGATGATATGAAGAATACTATCGCAAAAACAAGATTGATGACGGCATATGGCTATTCAGGAGACACTGCATTAGCTTTAAGCAACACAAAAAATGATAGTTTGAATTCAACCAAAATGAATCAAAAAATGTATGCTGAGGTTTTTAGAATGTTAGGATGGATCACTTCGGTGGGTGAAAGTTCATATCCTTTAGTTTTTACTTATTTAGGAAGACATATTGCAGAAGCTGAGGATGCATTACCTCTCTATAAACAGTGCGCTTTGGGCATCAACAATCCACAGGAAATCATTGATGTTGATTATATGGAGGAAGTTCGTTTTTTCAAAACAGCCTTATTAACATTTTCCGATTTAGGTGGAATTATGTATAAGCATGAATTGTGTATGGGGCCAATGTCGGTGAATGACACAGATCATAAAGATTATGAAAGAATGATTGCATATTTGCAGTCATTGCGTGGTTCTTACAGCAGATACGAAAAAGCTTTTAATGACTTGTGTCATACTTTGGGAATGAAGTATGACTCCGTAGATAATTCAACAAGACTTCCTATTGATTGTATGAAAGCGTGTGGCTGGGTCGAAAGTGAGTATTCTCGAGAACTATACCCGCCAAGATCATTGAAATGTTTGCGTCTCACGGAATACGGGAAAAAAGTTGTTGCCGATGTGCGAAACTTTAAAGATCTTAGACTTAATGAGTTTAAGGAATATCCAAAAGATAAACAGCAAGCACTTATTAGAATTGGTTTTTATTCAATGATGAAACGAGCGGGATATGATATTTCTTCTGTTAGTGATATCGTAGCACATGATACGGAATACTGTGTGTCTATTTTACAGGGAAAAGAACTTCTTTTTTCGCCATATCAGACGCTGGCAGGCTCAGTTGTAGATGAGGCATTAGGATTAGAGTGTAGCGTAAGGGAAAGTGTCGTCCGGGAAAAACAAATTACTATAATGTCCAGAACTGAAGCTGTTATCAGCAATATTTCATTGATTTTTGATTTAGGCGATGCTAACATCTTGCGGGATGCTGAAACCGCACAATTTTCTAATCGAGTTATACAACTCAAACGTGACGGCTCTCAGAAAAATGATATTGTGGATCTTTGTTTTAGCGAAATGCGGCATGCTACTGAGCCGCTCTTTTATCCTTTTGTCGCAATGCTGTTTCGCATAATGGGAGTGAATTGCCATGCATCCAGATCGGGTGATAACGGTGCAAGATGGGATCTCATCATTGAGGATTCCGTGGAAAGTATTCCTGTTGAAGTTAAATCGCCTACGGAAGTCTTGCACCTTTCCTTGAAAGCAATTAGGCAAGCACTCGAGAATAAGATTATGCTTCTTTCAAGAAAAGAATATCCCACACTCCCTGATACAACCTCTTTAGCTGTTTGCTATTATTTACCTAATGACCGAGCAGAGTCCACTAATCTGATAAATGATATACACACTGCATACGGGTTTAATATTGGAATTGTTGATTTCCACACACTCTTAACAATTGCTGTAACCATCATTTATGATGAGAAAACATTCGATATTTCGGAACTTAATAGATTGGAGGGATTTGCTAATGCCACTTTTAACTAAAAAACAAAAGCGTACAATGATATCTGCATTGCGTTCCTCTAATGTGCGAGCTGTTGATCAAAAATACAACGAACCCGCTCGATTGTGGTGTAATGAAGAATGGATAACAGCAGGTTGTTTAAGATGCACAGATCCTCGCTGTATGAAGTTTACTGACGCAGAGATTAGCTGTAGGCATTTCCCGGATTTCTCATACGAACGAGATCTGAATGTTTGCCCCATTGGTGCAATCAAATGGAATTTTGACAAGGAACTTCCAGAAATTGATAATCACAGTTGTATCGGCTGCGGTTTATGTGCTGCACGCTGCCCCATTGGCGCAATTTACAAGTCTGAAAATCAGATGAAAATTGCGGAACCATCCTCGGATTATGATGATATTCCCATCAATCATGTTAATCTGGAAACGCATAAGCTATTTATTAGAGAATTAGACAAAATCCATTGGAATCACCAGTTCCAGAAAGAGACCGATGGGATTATGGAACATATCTATCAGGAGATTTCTCGGTTTGATGGACGCTCAATGGTTCCTAACATTTTGGTACGAAATCTTATTATTGCATTGAACCATGAGTGCGCAATAAGCAGAATCGGTGATGTTTACACAAGAATGGATGCTGTATACTCGAGCAATTTGAAACCCACCTGCAAAGGTGTCGTAGAAATCGAATTTGGACGAGATACTCTGGAAGCATCGAGAGGAATTCTTGATGATATTGCAGTTATGCACTCCAGAAACAACCTTGACAAGAATGACAATGCGGCGCTGGTTGTATGCCTTTCGTTCCCTAATAAACGACAAGGCTATTTCCAAGTAATAAAAGATATACACCGGGTCTTGGATCTCAAGATACAGACCATATCACTGGGTGCATTACTTTTGTTAGTGTGGAACGGGGCATCTGTAAACTTCCTTTCTCGTGAGTTCTATGTCGACTTTGATAATCTAAGTATTCGTGGCATTACTGAGTTTAGATTGAATAGGCGTGTGACCTTGAGCGAAGGTAAGCTTGGTATATTAGAACCTGAAAAATAGGCACTTTGCAAAGCAAGCAATCTGTTGATACACATTGCTTGCTTTGTTTGTATAATCCGTTTGATTGGAGGAAAAAATATGATGCAAATCGACAGTGCAATACTATCTACAGATAAAGTGATTTGTAAAAATATCAGTAGATTTGATGACTCAGAACGTTGGTTGTTGAGCCAGAATATTTTGGCTCAATTACGTAATTTTGTAGAATATATTGCAGATAAAGTGTATGCTAACGGTTCAGACTTTGACCCCAATAATTATGCTCTAAATGTTAAAGCGTTGAAGCATTTGCAAACAAGAGGAGATCTCCGCTTTTTACACCAATTTCATGAGCTTCTTCAAAAGTCGGTGTCTCATTACACTTTAGATGAAAATGGTTCTGAAAGACTAATGCTGAAGTACTATGAGTATCTCCTGAAAATAAAAATCTTTCTTAATGATACATATGGGCTTCATGTTCTGGATAATATTGAGGATTTTCCCTTGGATACGGATACAGAACTGTCAGAGTATCATGAGAAAATTGTAGAAAAGATTTGTTATCCAAGCCCAGGATGTTCAACAAGCACATATTCAGATAGATACTATATCCAAAAAATTAAGCCATTCTTTGTGAATCAGCGAATATACTATGAAGTTACATTTACTGCGGCGAACAGTAAAATGAGCAAATTTGACCGAGTAATCGCCTTCTCACGTTATGAAATACTAAGTAACTATGCGGTGAAACTGTCGATTCGTAATGATTCGATCAATGTTTTAGGAAAAGATATGACCATCCAAGTTATCGACGGCTGGAATGTATCAATACGCCCCTGTGAATTAGATAACTTTGCAGATATTATCGGAGATCATTCTAAAATTAATGCTGGGACAAAAGAGTATACCGAATTGATGCGATTTCTAACGGAAATAAAAATGCCGCTATCAGAGCTGGTTGTATGCTCGGAACAGTATTATAGTTTTGTGAAAAATCAGATTACGAGTCAGACAAGAACGTCTCATATCTTCGATGTACTTGATCAGTGTAGGGAGCTAATCTTATCCAACAAGCCTGGATGCAACATTCTTAAATATCTACTGTACCATTTGAATAACAGAATTATCAAGTGGCAACGTTGGAATGATGGCTGCCCGCTGTTGTCGGGGCTAAATTTAAGTTATGGATGTATTCCATTTGATAAAATGCCGTTTTGTACGTCATTGAGAAACCACAACCCACGCATATATGATTTGCTGGACTGCCTATCGGAAAAAGATAGAGAACATGAGCTGTTCGCACGCCAAATCCAAAATAACACAGAAATAGAAGGGATGTTATTCACAGCCAAAAAGGATATAGTAGGTTTTGATAATATTGATGCGTTGATTAGTACATACAATCGCAAGCTATATCTTCCCAAACACGAACACAGAAAGCTGATGACTTTTCATGATTTTGTGTACATCAAAGGATATGCGGATGATAGCGCATTCATAATTCAAAAATTACGAGATCTGACGACAAGCGGAATTGCACAATATACTGGCTCTGTTGATTCTTGGATGAACAAGGGCTCATATTCTATTGATTCTCCAGAGAAAAGAGAAGCATTGCGAAATATGTTTGCAAAATCGCAAGTTGCGCTTATTTATGGTTCAGCAGGAACGGGGAAATCCACGCTAATCAATCATATTTCTAACTTCTTTTCCAACCAGAAAAAGCTGTATTTGGCGAATACGCATCCAGCAGTAGACAATATGCGCAGGAAAGTAACCGCCAGCAACAGAGAGTTTAATACAATCGCAAGCTTTATTTCCGAAAAGAATCAGCACACAGAATGTGATGTTCTTATTATTGATGAGTGCAGTACGGTGAGTAATTCTGATATGCGAAAAGTGTTAGAAAAGGCTACGTTCAAGCTTTTGGTTCTTGTCGGAGATGTTTATCAGATTGAATCAATCTATTTTGGAAACTGGTTTGATATTGCACGCAATTTCATTTCCAAAGACTCTATCTTTGAACTAACACATCCATACAGAACACAAAATAGAAACCTTCTGACTGTTTGGGAAAGAGTTCGTAATCTGGACATTGCAATTTTGGAGCCTATGGTTAAGAGCAAATATTCCGTCCGTCTGGATGAATCAATTTTCTCCCATGCAGAGGAGGATGAAATTATTCTCTGCTTGAATTACGACGGATTGTACGGAATTAACAACATCAATCGCTTCTTACAGAACAGTAATCCGAGTCCGGCAATTCAGTGGGGCATCGGCTTGTATAAAGTTGGCGATCCCGTATTGTTTAATGAATCAGACCGCTTCTCTCCATTGATTCACAACAATTCGAAGGGGCGTATTGTAGGTATTACCACAGAAGAACTGAAAATTTGGTTCGAAATCGAATTGGATTGTGCGATCAATGAATTGGATGCGTGGGGATATGATTTTGAATTGATGGATGTATCTGAAAGCGGAAATTCTATAATCAAATTCAGCGTCGATAAATATAGAAGCACAGATGAAGATGATGATTATTCTGACACGGTCGTTCCATTTCAGGTTGCTTATGCGGTATCTATCCATAAAGCTCAAGGTTTGGAATATCGTTCTGTGAAAATTGTAATCACTAACGAAACAGAGGAACGCATTACACACAATATTTTCTATACTGCAATCACTCGTGCAAAAGAAAATCTAAAAATCTATTGGAGCCCGGAAACAGAAAAAAGTGTATTGGGGAGATTGGAAGTTAGAGATTCCAGACGAGATGCCAATTTGCTAAAGCAGCTATATTCTCTGTAATTTGCATGGTGTATTTTTGTATTAAACTTGTCTGCAACACTCTAACATTTTTCTGGGGAGTTGCAGATTACATAGGCTAATAGAAACCTCATTATACAAAGCGCACTGATTGCTTTTTCTGAATTTTCTATAAATAATGATAAGAAAAGCGTTCAGAATGAACGAGTAGCCATCAATGAAATTGGTGTCAAAGGGTTCCGGGGATGTTTCACCGGCAAGCCATTTTTAGAAAATGACCGAAGGGCGATTTTTCAAAAATGAGGAAAGTGGTACCGCTTTCCCCTGCTTGCCAAGTTGTTTCCGGACCTTTTGAACCAGTTGCATTTGATGTCGATGGGTACCAGGGAGATTTCCCTGACAAGCTATTTTGCAAATTGAGCCGAAGGAGAAAATGCAAAAATGAGCAAAGTGCTATAACTTTGCCCTGCTTGCCAATTTTCTTCGCACAATATGACTTGTGCCCAACTTGGGTACAAGTGCGGATTAACTTCTGCTCTAATTGGGCAGAAGTCGGAATCGGAACTTTCTCCCAATTTGTGCGGAGATGCATCAGTTCTTATTCCCAACTTGGGAATAATTTTACCCGCATATTATAGGCGTTACAAATTGGCAAGCAGTGTAAACCTGTACAGGTTTACTCATTTTCTTGATTTCCCCTTTGGGTCAATCTTCGCAAATTGCTTGTTGGGGAAGCATCCCCAATCCCCTTTGAACGCCACCTGCGGTGTCGGTTGCGCATCCATTCTGAATACTTTTACTTACTGACTTCTGCGCAATTTGCATAGAAGTTCAATTTTCTATAAACGAAAAAATGAAAAAATGGGAGAAGTCGTCCCTGATTATTTATGTGATGTGTGGCAATTCACTTCCCGACAATTTGTCGGGAAGTCTTGTGGGCAACCCGCCCACAAGTAACGAAAGTGGCAATGCTCGGATACAACTTCATCCCAAGTTGGGCGAAAAACTTCGTGCCAACTTGGCACAAAGTTAAAAATGTAGGAAACAGAAAAACGAAAATCACTTCGACATAATTTATGTAGAAGTTGAAGGGCTGATCTTTATGCTTGCGGGCGAATTGGACACAAGACAGTGTTTCTATTTTCTGAAAATCAACTTCGTCCCAAGTTGGGATGAAGTGCTACAGTGTAATATGCACCAAAGTAAGGCGTAGAGACTTTGTATTGTAAATTCTTGATGAGGTGTCTGGAATTTTATAAATGTCAAAATGACTTCTGAACAATTTGTCCAGAGGTATCTTTAAGCTTCGATTAGAAAATCAAAAATATCCTTACTGTAACTTACGGCAAAATGAAAATCTGCTATTAGCTGCCTGTTCTCAACTTTGGGGTATGCTTTTTTGCTGAACTTGACAAGATTGCTTGTTTCGACATTTCATGCTATGATAGTTACAGATGAAAATTAGATACTGCTTCATACAAGATTTTATTGATGGGCAAGCCCTATATTTATACAAACATATTTTTAGTCAGTCCGAACTGTCGGAGCTGTTACATGGAAGCATCAAGTCAGATACAGAATCTTTTGTGTCTGTCATTGTTGCATCTGTGTAGCAGCTTTTTTCATTATATGACTTTGAACCAAGTTGGTCCGAAGTCAGAACTCCAGACAGAAACGGAGGAAACTATTTGATTGCAATAATTCACAGAGGACAAAAATTCAAAGAAACTATGGAAGCCTTCCAGCAGAAACGAGCGGAGTTTATCGCACAGGAAATCAGAAATTTTGATGCAGAAACCTTGTATGTGTTTCTGGAATGGATTCGTGGCAACGGCCACAAACTTGATAGAATAACTGGGATGGCGGTATGATATGAGCGGAGGTGACTACCCATGAAGAAACAGAGAAAAAATGAAAAAGATAATCGTGGTGTTGCGATATACGCCCGTAAATCCCGAATCACCAACAAGGGTGACAGTATCGGTGTTCAGTTCAAACAATGTGCGGATTACGCCAAAAAGGAATTGGGGTTGGATGAGGAGTATGAATTTTTACAATACGAGGACAAAGGACTCAGCGGATATTTTTCAGACAGACCGGATTTTCAGAGAATGCTGCATGATGTGCAGGACGGAAAAATCAAAGCAATCGTATGTTACAAGCTAGATCGTGTCGGCAGAAAAACAGCCGACCTAATCCGCCTGATGGATTTCTTGGAAATGTACCATGTTGACCTGCTGATTTGCTCAAACGGTATCAATACTGCCAGCGGACTCTATAAAATCTTCATTCAGATATTTGCGGTCATTGCGGAATTTGAAAGGGATACTCTGACAGAAAGAATTGTAGACAATATGATGGAACTTGCAAAGGACGGACGATGGCTCGGCGGCAATACACCGATGGGATTTACTGTCCGTCGTGTAACAACCGGAAGTGGTAAGGGAAAATCAGCATACAGCTACTTAGAAAGTCTGCCGGAAGAAAAACGCATGGTTCAGCGTTTGTATGAAATCTTCAGAATTACCCGCAGCATCCAGAGTACTGCAAAACAGATGAATGCGGAAGGATTCCACACTCCTTCCGGTGCTGCATTTAACGCATCCACCACAAGACTGGTTTTGAGAAATCCCATTTATTGCACTGCTGATAAACGCAGCTATGATTATTTCATCGACCATGACGGCAATGTGTTTGGAGATATGATAGAGTTTGACGGAACTCACGGATTGTCGGCTTACAATAAAACTGATCAGGAAAAGTATGAAGGCAGTGACAGCACATTTATCTCTCCAAAATATGTTCAGACCATTGAAAGCAAGCCTGTTAGCGAGTGGATTATTGCGGTCGGAAGGCATGAAGGCTTTATTCCAAGTGAACAATGGATTGAAGTGCAGGAACTTTTGGATGCTATTGCAGAGAAATACAATCGACCTCATAGAAAGACCAACGCACTGTTGGCGGGGCTGGCGCATTGTCCTCACTGTG
>OJNH01002592.1_pt1 | contig 12490 bp, 10 predicted proteins | sample 1597361 | NCBI WGS metagenome assembly OJNH01 (sample SAMEA2452136, study PRJEB22498) | human gut metagenome | biome: human feces; feature: human gut; material: feces | place: Australia | collected 2012
GTTCATATTCACTTGAAAAACCGTCCGCTGCATAAACAGCAGTGCAGAAAGCGGAAGCCATGAGAAGCACGGCAGCTGCCATTCCGATCAGTTTACGTCCTGTTCTTTTCATCTTCTCCACTCCCCCTTCTATATAATCCGCGCCAGCCATAGAAGCCAGCTGATACCGTAAGCTGCTGCGGCAAATGCTGCGGAAAGCCCTATCGTCCAGGTTTTTGCTGCCTTTTTATCTACCGGCAGATCGCCTACGAATTTTCCACTTTGTCCGTTCATAGCGAAACGGTACTGTTTTCCATTCCATGTTGTATTTAAGATCCAGACCGGATAAAGTGCGTATTTCGCACTTCCGTCATGAAGCCTTACACTGCTCTGTTCTGTTGTCACTGACGTATAGCCGGTTACTGTCGATTTGAAATTATCCTCTGTGGAGCGTTTTACGCGCTCATTCGCACGGACAATACTCTCCTCTGCTCCAACATCATATTTATCTGCCATATAACCCGCAAGATATGCTGTCTGAAACGGGACTGCCTCTTTAAAATCAAAAGGTTCGATGGATTCCATAAGATCGTCCTCCATCTTCGTCGATCCGTCTACCGGAACCCGTGTAAAACCAATGTTTCCACTGCGTGCTACCATGAAAAACCTTGTTTCCGTATAATTATAGTTTTTATCGCTCCAGCTTCTGACCTTTGTCGCACGATAGCGTATATCCGCATCTGCATCTGTATCAAACAGCCAAAATGGAACGTACACTCCCTTAATTTCATCAATGTGATTCTGGTCCTTGAAAATCTTAGGCAGAAGCCGTTTTCCGTTTAAATGTTTCATCAAACCTTCTTTCGCTGCTTTTTTATCTAATTTAAACGGAATCACATAATCCGGCCTTAAGCTTCCCTCAAACTGTCCGGTCATCACAATCGGATTATTACAGTATGGGCAGGATGTTGCAGCAGTATTTGCATCGGCAACAATTTCTCCGCCACAGGATTTGCAGGTGTAGACTCTAAGCCCTTCTGCTTCACCCTCCTGCCATTCACTTCCGGCAGAAGTTTCCCATGTCATATCGTCAGACTGTTCATTTTGAAGTTCTTTTTCATAGCCCTGTAAGGTTTCTATTTCAAATTCAGTATCGCAGTATGGACATTTCATTTTTTGAAGTTTGCTGTTAAACTCAATTGCGCCTCCACAACACGGACACTTATATTCCTGTAAATTTCCCATGCAGTTTCCCCCTCTCTTTTCTTATGATGTAATAACTTTCATTTACTTATACTTTAGAAATTCTGACACAATCATCAAAAAACTTTTCACAAATTAAATGTCAAAAGATTCTAAACTATATTTTTTACTGAACATCGTTCTCATCAAAAGGGTCTCCACATTCCGGACAAAATTTAGGTGGATTCTTCGGGTCTTCCGGCTGCCATCCGCATTTATCACAGCGATATAAGGGTGCACCTGATGGTTTCTTTGCTCCACAGTTCTGGCAGAATTTTCCCTGATTTACTGTTCCACAGGTGCAGGTCCATCCATCCTCTAATGGTTTAGGTGAGCCACATTCCGGGCAGAACTTTCCGGTTGCCATCGCGCCACATTTGCATTTCCATCTTCCTGCCTGAATTGGTTCCGGTTTCTTTGCTCCACATTCGGTACAGAATTTTCCGGTTACAACTGCTCCGCATGCACATTTCCAACTATCCTGAGACTGCTGCCCGGATTGATTCTGTGCTGTCTGCTGCTCGGTCTGCTGCATTTGCTGCATCTGCTGCTGTGCCTGTTGTTGCTGAACTCCCTGATTATAAAAGCTCTGCGCTGCGCCAAAGCCTGCACCTGCTCCACCTGCATTCATCGACATGCCCATCCCGATAAATCCATTCATTGCCCCATTTGGATTAGAAGCTGCATTTTCCATTGCATTTGCAGTTGCATCTGTCATACGTCCTGCCATCATAAATGGATTACTGCCAAGTGTTGCTGCATCCTCCATCTGGTTGATTTTCTTCATATCCTCTTCAGTGAGTGTAATTGGATTTAAGGCAATCGCCTGTACTTCAATTCCTCTTCGTTCTGTCCATTCTATCTTTAATGCACGATTCATGGCATCTTTTAATTCTTTTGTATGTGCCGGAATCTGTGCCGGACGAAGCTCTAATTCGGAAAGTGCTGCAAATGCCGGCTGCAGGGCATCGATAAATTCTGTCTTTAACTGATTGTCAATCTCTTCTCTGGTATACTCGCGCTCTACATTTCCACAAACCTGTGTATAGAATAACAATGGGTCAATCATTTTATAAGAATACACACCATTGCAGCGCACCTGAACAGTTCTTCTCATATTGATGTCTTTATTTACCACATCAAACATGAATGGATTCGGTGTTCCAAACTTGTTATCCATGATTTCTTTGGTATTAAAGTAATAAACCCTCTGGTCTTTTCCGGTATCTCCGCCAAATGTAAATCGTTTGCCGATTGTCTTAAACGTCTCTTTAATCCCATCACCCAGTTTTCCTGTAAAAATACTTGGTTCAGTTGAACGATCGTAAACAAATTCTCCAGGCTCTGCGCAGACTTCAACAATTTTTCCCTGCTCGACAATAATCATACACTGACCGTCTGCAACTGCAATTCCGCTTCCATTCGAGATAATATTATCACTGCCCTTTGTGTTAGAGGAACGTTTGCCAACGCGTTTCTGTCCCTTAGTTACCAAAATATCCTTATCCAGAGCTTCGCAATAGAAAAACTCTTTCCATTGATCCGCCAATACTCCATTTACCGCTCCAACTCCCGCTTTAATAAGACCCATAACAATACCTTCCTTTCTGCTGATTTCGCACAAATTTGTTTTTTTACATATATATTCGTAATTTTATTATATCAGTTTATCAAATTTTGTACACTAGCCATATAGCTAAAACTCGCAGTAAAAATGCATTATTTTTTTAGACTTTTTATTCCGCAATATGATGATGTAAGTGTCAAAAGTTACTTTTGACACTTACATCACATGGTAGGTTTTATCAAATTCTGTGCGTTTGACAAAATTAAACTCCACATCCATAATCTCACCATTCTCTGTATATGTAATTCCGTAAAATACAATTACAGCATCTTTTGCGGCAGTCTCTGTTGTTCCCCAAAGTGGCGCTACAAAATAATCTGCCTCCTCTTGTTCGTTTATTACAAGTCCTTTATGTTGAATTAAAAACTCAATCTCCCTGCACATTTTCTCATTGCACGTCCAGGCGTCTAAAGTCTGCGGAAGCTGTTCATATTCATCTCCTGCCAAATGTCTGTGATTTCGATAAAACCATTCTGCACCATTTGGATAGGGATTGCCATCACTGTCCACTTTAATGAAATCTCCCGCCCTTGCAATTTCACCATGCTCACTTTGACTTGAAAGCGTTTCTGAGGATTTCACTTCGAATTTATCATCTGGAAGCGGAATGATTTTTTTCTCTTTTATTAATTGCTGAATTTTTTCACTGTCTTCTCCCAGGCGATATGCATGCACTGTTTTTCCATGATTTTTTATAACCTTTATCATTTATAAACCCCTTTCTCAGCTTTATTTTTATTGTTAAGTTTATTGAATCATATCCTGAGAGTTTCAACAGTGATTATTTTTAGAAAAATTGAAACTGACTGTTATAAGTAAATAGGTAAAGATAATCATAAATCACAAAAATAGCCGCCCACGTCTTCTAAACTAAGCGGCTATTCTTGAATGTTAATTAGTTAAAACTTTTCTATTTTCTTTTTTCTTCCTTTTCTTCGTCTTCTTTCAACATTCGTTTCACTGAAACCATCAGCACAATCAACACTGCAATCAGTGGCAGTCCCGTCAACACCGAAATCGTTTTTACAGCTTCCAATCCACCAATAATCATAAGCCCAATGGATAAGACACAAAATAAAACTGCCCATAAGATACGATTCCATCTTGCAGGGTCTTCTTTATAGGATAAGCGTTTTGTCGTTGTTCCGGCCAGTACATAAGCACACGAATCAATCGTTGTTGCCAGATAGACAAAACAGACAATACACAAGAACAGCATCATAATCTTAGACATTGGAAGGGTCTGCAAAATTGCAATAATTGCACCGCTGTTTCCTTCTTCTGCAAGGATGGTCGCCAAATCAACTTTTCCGGACTGCTGTAGGTAAAGAGAATATCCACCAAAAATCATAAAACTGCAGCAGCATCCGAGTGTCCCCCATAGAAGCTGTCCCCACATTACATTTTTGATAGTTCTTCCCCTTGAAATCTTACCGACAAACATTCCCATCATCGGCATAAAAGCAATCCACCATCCCCAGTAAAATACCGTCCACTCACTGGAGAATTTTCCTTCTCCAAATGGATCTGTATAAGTGCTCATCTTGATAAAATCAGATGCATATAAACCGATTGAGTTTACTTCCATCTTAAAAATCTGCATTGTCGGTCCAATCAAAAGAATCAGTCCCATAAAGATAAATGCCAGCACAACATTAATATTACTTAACCGCTGAATTCCTTTATCCAGTCCCAGATACACACTTGTTCCAAAGATTAATACCCAGATAATCAACACAATAATTTTTACAGTAAAATCATACTGTGCAGGGATACCAAACACTTCACGGATAATATCAGAAAGCACCGGTGCACCGATTCCAAGAGATGTTGAAATCGAGCCTACAATACCGAACACAACAAGAATATCCACAATGTGTCCAAGCCATCCATCTGATTTTTTATGAAGCACGCTTCGACAGGCGTTGCTCAAGCGGATACTGTTTTCTTTCCGCACATACATCACATAGGCAATTGCCACAATCGCCGGATTATAAAATGCCCATGCACTGAAACCCCAATGAAACTGCCCATACATGTGTGCATACTCATATGCAGCATTACTAAACGGTTCCAAATCAAATGGTGGTGCACTCACATAATAAATCGGCTCTAAAAATCCAAGAATTACAATACTTGTTCCAACCCCCGCTGTAAACAACATCGCAATCCAGGACAAATTATTGTACTGTGGTTTTTCATCTTTGTTTCCAAGTTTAATCTTTCCATACTTGCTGAATGTCAGCCAAATCATAAATCCAAATGATGCCAGACAGGTCAGCATAAACAACCAGCCAAGCTCATGGGTACAAAGTGAAAATAAAATCGAAATCACTCCGTTTACCTGACCTGGAAACAGATAAATCGTAAGTGTCAGTACAATTAATACCAAAAACGCCGGTATAAATATTTTCTTTTCTATGTTTTCAAATAGTTTTCGCATAAACTGCCCCCTTTCGTATTCAAGCCTATTCCAATGTCCCCCGCTGCATATATTTATATATTTTAACCTTTTTCAGACTAATTTTCTATATTTTTTGTGCATTTCTTTTATGATTTTTAACTTTTCTTCATTTGTAGCCAACAAATATCCCAACTCGTACAGGATTTTTCCACCATCATACAGTGCTTTTTGCATTTCTGTTGTATGAAGAATTCGTTCAAAACGACGATCATGCACAACACACGTTTTATCTTTTCCCGTAATATCCAGTAAAGGATGAAACACAGGAATTTTCAAATTTACATTTCCAATATCCGAAGAGCCTCCAGGTCCCGGAGAATCTTCACAAGTTCTTCCTACATGTTCAGAAATATCTTTCATAATCTGATCCATATATTCATTCCAATAAATTTCTCCATAATCCGGATATCTCTGCTGCCACTCCACTTCTGTACCGGTTGCCAGTGCCGCACCTCTCGCACAGTTTTCTGAGATCTTATTTAACTTCCATAAATTTTCCAGCGTTGCAGCTCGATAATAATAATCCAGGCAAACTTCCTCCGGTACAATATTCGGAGCTTCTCCGCCTTTTACTACAATGCCATGAAACTGACAATCCTTTGTAATATGCTGTCTCCACATATCCATTGCTTCCATATATAAACGCGCCGCATTCAAAGCATTAACCCCCTCTTCCGGGAACGCAGATGCATGCGCTGCTTTTCCATGAAACGTAAAGTATCTATCATTTGATGCAAGAATTTCAAAATATGTAGAATCTCTGTTATATAAATGAATCATTGCTGCATATTCATATTCATCAAATGCTCCATTTTCAGTCATATAACATTTTCCACCAACAAACTCTTCTCCCGGCGTGCCAACTAAATCAATTCGCATCGGAAGATCCGGATAAAATTTTTTTAACAATAATGCTCCTAAAATACTGATTGCGCAGCTGTAAGAATGCCCACAAGCATGCCCCACTTCCGGCAACGCATCATATTCACATAAAAAAACCGCTTTTTTTCCATGAAACTGTTTTTTTTCTTTATCCACTGCCCGAAAAGAATATGGCATTTCTCCGTAAGGCGCAGTGATTTCATATCCCTCTTTTTTCAGGAACTGCGTAATGTATTCACATGACTCTTTTTCTTCTCCACTTACTTCCGGATGATTTGTCAAATACCTACCTAATTCATCTACTTTCTGAATGAGCTCCGCAATTTCCTCTTTTTTTATTTCTCGAATCATATATCCCCCTAAATTTCCTTATGTACTCTCAGAGCACATTCTCTTAAAAACAGAAATATCCCGTAGTCTGTCATCTTTGACTTCTACGGGATATCTCTGAATTTATTTTTTACCAAATGGACTAGCTAATACATTATTTTCTCTTTACGATCAAAGCATCTGCTACACCGACACCCTTACCTTCCGGATATACAAACAATGGGTTGATATCCAGCTCTTTTAAAACATCTTTATTGGCCTGAGCATAGTTGCTGATTGCTACGATTGTCTGACACAATGCTTTTATGTCACATTTCTCAGTTCCACGATATCCATTAAGAAGTTTAAATGATTTCAGTGATTTCAGCATTTCAAGTGCTTCCTCTTCTTTCAGAGGTGCCGGATATAAGGCTACATCTTTAAAGACTTCTACAAAGACGCCGCCCATTCCAACCATGATCATTGGTCCAAACTGCGGGTCATTGTTTACGCCTATGATGATTTCCACACCGGCATCTAACATTGGAACTGTCAGAATTCCATTGATGTGTGCATCCGGTCTCTTTGCGGTTACACTTTCCATGATTTCTTCATAAGCTTTTTCTGCTGCTTCCGGACCACAAACATTTAATTTTACACCGCCCACATCACTCTTATGGAGGATATCAGCTGATTCTACTTTCATTACTAATGGATCCGGATGATTTTTTGCAAACTGAGCTGCTTCTTCTTTTGATGTTACGATGACTTCATCTGGTACCGGTACACCGTATACTTTTAATTCCTGTTTACTTTCATGCTCAGATAATGCCTGTGTTTCTTCGCTCTTCGGATGTCCTACCGCAAGTTCCAGAGTCTTTGTCTCCGGTTCATAAGCGATAAAGTCAGCCAGATGGCGGAGTAATTTGAAGGCGTATACCGGAGGCGGTAAAACCGGTACGCCTATCTGGAATAATTTTTCCTGATATTCAGGATTTCTTGTGTTTTCCGCAAATGGTATCATGGCAATCGGTTTGCAGTTACCGCCTTTTTCCTGAACTACCTTTTCAATTCCTTTATACATGTAATGGATACACGGGTCTGCAATCTCAAGAAGCAGAGTATATCCAATCAGTACCATACCGATATTCGGGTCATCCATAACCGTCCGAAGTGCTCCTGCATAGAGGTCTGCATCATAAGAAAGACTTGCAGTCATATCGAGCGGGTTGTTTGGAGAAGCATAAGATGGAAGCTGTTCTTTTAATTTCTTCAGAGTTTCTTCGGTGAAATCCGGATATTCGATTCCATTTAAGCTTCCTACATCGGCACAAATTCCTGTTTCTCCACCGGATAAGTTCATAGAAGCAAATGTTGCTTTTTCCGGCATTCTCTTCATAGTAGAAAGCATGAGTGACATTGCGATTAATTCTTCCAGGTCATCTACACGGATTGCTCCGAATTTTTTCAATACTGCATCAAAGGATGCATCGGAACCGGACAGACTTCCTGTATGAGAAGCAGCAATCGCTCCACCTTTTGCACTTCGTCCGGCTTTTAAGATAACAACCGGTTTTCTCTTTTCAGCTGCTTTTTTCAATACAGCTGCAAATTTATCTGCATTTTTAACACCTTCAATATAGATGCTGACTACTTTTGTATCTTCATCGTCCACAAGGAAGTCCATATAATCTTCCATTTGAACGATTTTTCCATTTCCTGCTGAAATATTATAAGAGAAACGCATTCCCGGGTCATCCATCATGGAAAGACAAAGCTGACCACTCTGAGACACGACACCAACGCTTCCTTTTCTGTCTCTTTTTGCGGAGATAAATGCGAATGCCTGTACATTATCAATATAATTCACAAAACCTGCGCAGTTTGGTCCCATAACCGCAATGTCGAGTTCTTTTGCTGCTGCAATCAGTTCTGCTTCATTTTGTTTTCCTTCCGCTGTTCCAACTTCACCATAACCGCTAGCAAATACAACTGCTCCGCCAACACCTTTTTTGGCACCTTCCTGTAAAAGCGGAATCACTGTTTTCTGTGAAGTACAGATAACCATTAAATCCACATTTTCAGGTACATCGCTGATGGATTTATAACATGGAACTCCAAAAACACTGTCTCTTTTTGGATGGATAAAATACACATGGCTTCTATCTTCCACGTAACTTAAAATATTTCTACAAACATCTCCACCAAATCCTTCTTTTTCACTTGCACCGATAACGGCTACGGATGTTGGTTTCAACAGTTTATTTAAATTCATTTTCCGTTACCTCCAGTTTTTACTTTCCTTCTACACCACGACGGTAGCAGGCAACATTTTTCTCATTAAATTTGCCTTTTCCTTTTTTCTCAAAAAAAGAAACAATTGCACTTTCCATATATTCAATAGAAAATAAATCACTGTGAGCAGCAAGTGCTCCAAGCATAACCAGATTTGCACCTTTTGGATTTTTTACTTCTGCTGCGATATCGGTAGCCGGAACTTTTACGACTGTGATATCATCGCGATATTTTCTGTCGTCCGGAACGATAGAAGAATTTACCAGAAGCAGTCCGCCTGGTTTTAATCTCTCTTCAAATTTATCAATCGCCGGTGTATTCATGGTAAATAAAATATCCGGTTTCTTTGAAATTGGACTTGCAATTAATTTATCACTGATTTTTACTGTACAGTTTGCAGTTCCACCTCTCATTTCAGAACCATAAGAAGGATAGAACAATACATTTTTATCCTGTTCCATACCGGCGTTGATCAAAAGCATTCCGGCTGTCAGTACGCCCTGTCCGCCAAATCCGGCACAAATAATTTCTTTTGCCATAATGTCTATTCCTCCTCTTTCTTATCTTTAAATTCTCCCAGTGGGAAATATTTTATCATTTCATTTTTAATACGTTCCACACTCTTAACAGGAGTCATATTCAGATTGGTTGGACATGGAGATAATAATTCTACGAGGCAGAATCCTTCTCCCTTCATGTGTTTTTCAAATGCTTTTTTCACATATTTTTTCGCCTGCATCATGCCTTTTGCATCTGCCATAGAACCTCTTGCCAGATATGCAATATCAAAACCGGTAAATGCTTCTTCTACGCGGAATGGCATACCTGCTTTTTTCGGATCTTTTCCTCTTGGAGTAGAAGTTGTAATCTGTCCCGGAAGAGAAGTCGGTGCACACTGTCCACCTGTCATTCCATATAAACTGTTGTTAATAACAATTGTCACTACATTATCATTTCTAAGTGCTGCATGCATGGTTTCCGCCATACCGATTGAATAGGCTGCACCGTCACCGATGTATGCCATAACCGGATTTTCCGGACGAACTTTTTTTACACCAATTGCAGTTGCGACTGGTCTTCCATGCGCTGCCATAATTGTATCGAATCTCCAGGAGTCAATATTTAATGAACCGCAGGCTACGTCTACAATCGCTAAAAGCTGTTCGCTTAAGCCCATTTCTTCCATAACTTCAGCAATCAAACGTACTGCTAAACCATGTCCACATCCCGGACAAAAACCACTCTGGGTAAATGTAATCGTTTCAGGAGCTACTAATCTCATATTATATCTCCCCCTTTTTTAACATTTCTTTTGCTTTTGCAATAATTCCATCTGTTTCAGGAATTTCAAAGATTGAACCATAATGATCCACTGGATATTTGCCTTCTGTTGCAAGTTTTACGTCATCTACCATCTGTCCTAAAATATTCATTTCAACAGTTAAGAATGCTTTTGCTTCTTTTGCTTCTTCAAATGCTTTTTTCGGGAATGGCCACAAAGTAATCGGACGAATCAAACCAAGTTTGAAGCCCTGTGCTCTTGCAATTTCTACTGCTTCTCTACTTACACGGGAACTGATTCCATAAGCAACCAGCACAACTTCTGCATCTTCTACCTGAATATTTTCATAGCGCTGTTCTTCCTCTTCCATCTGTGCATATTTAGAGGATAAATAGCCTTCATAATCAGGATGTGTATAATAAACGTTCTGAATTTTACGCTGTTCACAGCCTTTTTTACATCCTTTGATGGTCCAGTCATATTTATTGATATCATGCTCAACAAATTCCGGAATTTCAACTGCTTCAATCATCTGTCCAATCGCTGCATCGGATGCAATCAGAACCGGATGACGATATTTTTCTGCAAGGTCAAATGCCTCTGCCATCATGTTTGCATTTTCCTGTACGGAAGCCGGAGCAAGTACGAGTGTATGGTAATCTCCGTGACCACCACCTCTTGTAAGCTGCCAGTAGTCTCCCTGACCCTGTGCAATATCTCCAAGACCACTTCCGATTCGCATAACATCAACAATAACTGCCGGCAAATCTGCTGCTACCAAATAAGAAATTCCTTCCTGTTTTAAAGAAAATCCAGGACCGGATGAAGTTGTAAGTGCTCTTGCACCTGCAGCCGCTGCTCCAAGTACCATATTAACTCCGGCAAGTTCCGATTCTGCCTGAATAAATACTCCACCTACATCTTCCATTCTCCATGATAAATACTCCAGAATCTCTGTCTGAGGAGTAATCGGATATCCACTATAAAAACGACAGCCCGCTGCTAATGCGGCTTCGGCCAGCGCTTCATTTCCTTTTAATAATACCTTCGCCATAAGTGACTGACCTCCTTATCTAATCTCAAATACATAATCCGGGCATACACGATAACACATACCACATACCACGCACTTTTCTTCATCTACTACAATCGTGTTATAACCTTTTGCATTTACATGATCGGAAACACTGATTGCTTCCTGCGGACAGGCATTAATACAATATCCGCAGCCTTTGCATCTTACCGGGTTTGTATACACCTTTTCTGTTTTCTCTTTACCCATAACTTGCTTCTCCTTCTTATATTTTTACTAATGCATCACGCATCATGCTGTGCACGTTTTCCATGACGATAAATCCAAAATGCAAGAACCGCACCTAAGATTCCGGATGCAACCAGGAAAATAAAGATATTTGTATACCCTGCTGCACCTTTATTATCCAGCCACTTGCCAAATAATACGGAGTAAATGGAATCCGGAAGATACCCAATAATGGATGAAATTCCAATAACCGTTCCCGTCATTGTTCTCGAAATACCAGCTTCACTGACTGATGAAAATACAACTCCATACATCATCATTGTAACTGCACCCGGAAGTAACGTATAAATACTTGCTACCATTGGGCTGATATCAGATGGAATCAATAAAACTCCACCGAATAATACTGCAAGAATCACAAATGATACACTCAACCATTTACATGTTGATTTAAATACCTTATCTGCTAAAATTCCACCAACCGGTGCAAGTAATAACAACAGATAGTTATTAATAATTGAGAAAATACCTGAATTAACTGCTGAGACGCCAACTACTTCTGTTAAATATGGATTGAAGTAAGAAACACTGGATTTTAATCCATATCCACATAAGATTACGATTGATAAAATCCACACAACAGGGGATTTTAAAACTTTTCCAACCATTGGAAGAGAAATTTTATCATCGTCACTTTCTGTTGTAACTTTTCCTGCATCTTCTTTCATTAAGAATACTAAACAGATGGCTGCGATAAGAACAACAACTCCGCTGGCATTTACACCACGTACAAATCCGCTCTTAATGTCTTCGCCTGCTGTATTATAAGCATACAGAGAAATAAAACTTGTTAAAGCTGCTGCGATTCCATTACAAGCGTAATATAAACCATACATGAATCCCTGTTCTTCTTCTGTTCCTACAATTCGTACCGCTTTCATAAGTGCTGACCAGAATACAAAAGCTGTACTAAAGGAAAGACCAAGCCATATAATCATAGAAACGACAAAATTTAATGAAAATGCATAAACCCACGTTAAAACGGATGTCGCTACCAGCGATATAATCAAAGCTTTTTTCGTTGATACCTTATCTGCCAGATATCCGCCCGGAATATAAAGAACCATATTTCCAATCGTATACATAGTC
>OJNH01002594.1_pt1 | contig 12483 bp, 10 predicted proteins | sample 1597361 | NCBI WGS metagenome assembly OJNH01 (sample SAMEA2452136, study PRJEB22498) | human gut metagenome | biome: human feces; feature: human gut; material: feces | place: Australia | collected 2012
CTCAAGGCTCAAAAACAGAGGCTGCGCCGTAAACATTAATTACGACACAGCCTCCTTGCGGTGCGTATGGGACTCGAATGCGTGACAAGTAATTTTTTCAATAAGCAAAAAAGTCTATAAACAACTGTTTGCCCATGTTTTAGAGTCGCGCTAAATTATTATACCCATTCGAATTGGGATATATTATTATGGTTGAAAAAAATGCATTAAGATTGTGCTTGGAAAATTACATTAGTCGTTGTCAAGATCATCGTTATAGTTTCTGTCGAAACTAAGTAACTGGTTATATTATATTATTTATCGACCCGAAACTGTTAGCAGAGTCAATAACGCAATCTCATTTGATTTCATCTATATACGAGCTGACGACTGAGCTCTCTCCATTTGCGATGTAATTATATAACGCCACGACATCAGAAGTATTGACTTCACCATCTCGGTTGACATCGGCTATTTCAAGGCTGATGCCCGCCCCCTCTCCATTTGCGATGTAATTATATAACGCCACCACATCAGAAGTATTGACTTCGCCATCTCGGTTGACATCGGCTATGGCATAAGAGGTAGGTGTGACCTTAATGCTCACCGGTGTCGAATCAAGATAGTTTGTAGCTGCTGCGGTAACAAAAATCGTATATGTTATTCCTGAATTAAGGTTGTCTATCTGGATACCATTGACAGATGCTATGTCTGTAGAAATCATGGTCTCCCCTTGGTAGGTTTGAATGGTATAGTATTCGGCATTGCTTACAGTATCAAAAGACAATGACACAGAACTGTCTGAAAGGCTCCCAATCCTTAGATTACGAGGAGTGTCAAGCTGACCGTCACATTGGTAAAAGAACAAAATGCTGTCGTTCACTTCATGGATATCTTTGAGTTTAATGTCAAGCACTCCACCGTTGTAGACTTTTGTGGCTGGAGTTGTAGTGGCGCTTAATTCCGTGACATCTCTCAAGCCAGGGAAAGGATCCCCCTTATAGTCCGAAGCTTTGGAGGAAAGCCTCGTAAGCATATTATCAGCAGGAATGATTGTCATGCGTTGGTGAGAATAATTGTTATTGATGGTATTTGAAGCCCATGAGTTGGCATTATAATCTACATGTAACACCAACATTCCCTCTCCGTAGAGTTTCATATACCATGGGGATTCCTGTCTGTTTTCTAGCAAATAATATTCATTTCCAGTTTTGTCTGCGGGATTGGGAATACGGAGCGCACGGTGTTTCTCTTTGGAGTGCAGTGGGGCAAGTGTGACTTTCTGTTTAAAATCATGAAGAGTGTCTATCTTTAGCCACCCCATGAATTCTCGTTCGTAAGATGTATATCCCACAGGTGTTCTACTGAGATTGTTGAATTGCCCATAGTCCATGATTGACCATGCATCCATTCCGAAAATATTATTTGCCGAAGTCGTGTTGTAGAAATCAGGTAATCCTATAGCATGTGAAAATTCGTGACACAGTGTGCCAATGCCGTCAAACATCTCCCCTAACCCATAATCTGCCAATTCGTCCATCACCAAGCCCGAAGTAAGTTTGATTCCTCCAACGGTATGACTCATAGAAAAGTAATAGGATGCCCACAATTGTGAACTTTCTCCCGACACTTGCTCTCCGTGCCCAGGAAAAATCACTATCACGAAAAGCTCACCTTTGTCATTGAGATACTTAGAGAAATCCACCCCTTTTGCTACAGCCGAGTCTGTTGCTTCTGAAATGTATGCACGAGCTCTGAGGTCATTGCCTCCACTGTTTCTACCATAATAGCTGCGGTTTTCGCTGACTTTCACTTTTGCCACAATATCAAACGACGGACGAAACAGGCTGTCACTTTGGGCAATGAAATAATCACGCACACTTCCAGCACCACCTTCCTGGGTATATGAAGAAGCATTGAAATGATTATAGAAACGTTCTATATCATTCTCCTCCTTGAAAGCAAGGTCTTTAAACTCTGCAAGAATAACAGCAACGCGGACATCACCCATGGATTTTACACTTGCGGAAGCCAAACTCCCCACGCCATAACGAGACATTCTCCTCATATCTGTAAAACTGAAAAAACTGTCACTCATTTCTGATGCCATACGGCTTTCCGCAGGTGTACGCATGGCTGCATCATGTGCAAGCATAGCAGAAGCAGCTACATTGCCACTGTCATCAAAAACAGCATAACAATAGTCGTTGTTACTGTCAGGATAAACAGGAATTCCATCGGCCGTAATATAATAAAGCAAATGATCAGCACCGACCCGCGTAACAACAATAGACGAACCGTCAGACTGTTTGACAGTCTTTGTTATACGGAACACAGGACCTGCATTCAAAGAGTGGATGAAAAACAATAAAGAAATGATGATGAAAAATCTCTTCATAACGCTCAAATGGTATCTTGTTTGTAATTGTATGTATTAATATAATGGTCAATCAGTTGTCGTGCCATACTCAGCGGCTTTGGAATTTCAGGAAGATGGTGAATGTCAAACCAGTCACCTGCAACAAGTTCTGAAGTTTGCAAGCATATTTCACCACTCTTATAGTGAGCAAAAAAACCAAGCATCATTCCTTGCGGATAAGGCCACGGCTGGCTTCCAAAGTATTGGACTTTTTCTACCTTAAGTTGTGTTTCTTCTTTTATTTCACGTTCCACGGCTTCTTCTACAGACTCACCCAGTTCCACGAATCCTGCAACCAAACCATAATACTCCCCACAAAAAGTATTGGATCTGACTAGCAGAATTTTATCTGCATTGTGAACCAACACTATAATTGCAGGTGATAGCATAGGCCATTCCTCCTTGTGGCATTTAGGACAAATCTTGCTTATTGCAGAGGTCTTGATTAACTTTGTTCCGCATCGACCGCAGTATTGATGCGTTTGCTCCCAATAAAGAAGTTCCGCAGCCTTGCCCGCACGCTTATAGTATTGCCACGGCAAAAGGTCATAGCTATCACGCAGCCCAACTGTTCTGTAATTTTGGGGTACATGATCAACAACGGCAGCAATGCATTCTTCGTCACTGTCAAGCGAAAATCTTGTTTCAAGCAAGACTTTCTCGGATGACAACGGAATTTTATTGTCGTTGGTGAGTAATAATTTATTGTCAAAAAAAAGGTAGTGTTGCATGTATGTCTTATCGTGATTTGCGAGTGGCACCGCTTGTTGCATCTGTATGTATAGATGTTTTGGCAGAGTCCGTTCCTACACCTTGGCCTCGGTGTGAGTTGGCATAGAAAGCCTGCTCGTCTTTATGACGTTGCGCCTTAATCTCATCACTGCTACGTAGTTCCTTGTAAATGACACTTATACCTGGATTTTGATTATATATGGCATCTTTGAACGAAGCAGGAGAATAGGATACGGGACGCTTGGTCAACTCCGGAACATTATAACTCTTAAGAAGCATAAGGTTTTGCATCGGATCTTCCTGAGGTAGCATAAATGCCTTGCGTGAATGACCCTTCTCATCAAAGTAGGCTATGTATGGACGTGTATACGAACCGTCATTGCGTCGAGAACTGAAAACTATCCAGCGTCCATTTGAACTCCATGAATGAAAAGAGTCAACATCATCTGAATTTGCAGCAGACAGAGGATATACCTCACCGGTCAAGAGGTTCTTAACCCATTGGTCAGAGCTTTTGTGCCAAATGTGAAATTGCCCGTAATCACCCAACGTAAACAACAAAAACCTTCCATCAGGACTGACGCGTGGTACAGAAGCACTTTTACCCATAGACACGCAGTCTACCACAACTTGCGGAGAACTAAAGGACATGGTCTGTTCGTCAAACGTGACACTCATAATGTTATATCGTAAATTACGATAGTTTTCAATTACATAATTCATCTTAACAGAATCGGTCAATCCTACCATATCTGGCGTTTCTGCTTGACAGAAATATATTGTTTTGCCATCAGGCGACCATGTAGGGAATGTCTCCATTGACGCCTCCCCTTTTATAATGTTACTCACTTCATGGGTGTTCGCATTGTAGAAAATCAAATCACTACCATAATCAAGCACCTCTATCTTTTCATTGTTCAACATATGAAAAGCCTGTCCTGTAAGATTAGATGAGAAAACCAGATAGTTTTTTCTTGGATGCCAGGAAGGATATACGGCAGAACCAAGTATGGAGTCGTTCTTAAAGTTTATTTTTTCTATCTTACCCTCTTTAGCAATAATAGTGCCACCCATATTGGCACGAACGTGGAAAAGCATGTTCTTGCCACCATAGTTCTGATAGTTATGACAATTAATGCAATGGTTTTGCTTGGGGTCTTCATCACGATTGTTTTCATAAATGACTCTTTGTTCGTAATTGGAGAGGTTGCGTTGGTAGAGCCCTAACTGCCGATAGAGTTCAAAACCAGGTTCAATGAGTCTGTATGACAAATACTGGTCAATATCTTCTTTTGCTACAAAAACCTTAAATGAGTTGAAGTAACGCCATTGACTTTCTTGCTTTTCATAAATTGTGACATCAATACTCTGACCCTTGTTTCTGCTTAGCAACCTGCGCCACTGCACACTATCTACACGAACCACACCATCATCTTCGGCTCCCGAAACAATTTCGTCACCCGACTCTCCTCTAAAATGTACGACGAATTCTGATGCATCCGACTTTACTATAAAATTAATAGGGGCAATATTGGGAGGTATCGTGACATTGGTATAGTCAGGATATAATGAAACTTGTTCCTTGTTTGGCTGGGCATCGTTTGGAACAACGTAAGACTTTGCACATGAGAGCAGCCCAAAACAGACGAGCATAAGCAACGTCTTGCCGGTAACCAGCATCTTTTTTAATATATATATCATAATCAACAAACAATTACTCAACTAATTAACACCACTTTTCTCATCTGTGTCTTTAATAACATAATTTTCATCAGGCACATTCTGGAAGTAATAATAATACTCATACGTACCAAGATACTTATCCTTAAATTTGCGAGCCTTCTTCTTTGATAATTCATGCTTTTCTTCTTCGCTCATTTCTTTCATTGGTTTTTCACCACTGGTGAAACAGTCACCCATGAAATTTTTCATCTCCTGCAGTGTATATGGAGAAAGATTCAGTTGCTTCAAAACAGACAAGTTCTTTATGTTTTCCACAATAATTGCCTCTTCAAAAACTTTTGGAAGCATTACGCCGTTTTGAATCATCGTAACAATCCTTTGCCCGAACGATTTTAAGTCCTTTGAATAGAGACAAGCATATAGACAGTTATTCAACCCACGAATACTCTTAGCTTCCAGAAGCTTGACATTATACCCTAGAAACATTGGCTTACGGTACGCTTGTTCAAACGAATCCTTAACAGGTTGCAACTCTATGACACTCGCAAGCTCATTGTCTTGTGCTACCTTATCATAGTCAAGTAGCATCTCGCTATATTTACTAACAAACTCCGTTTCAAAGGGGACTTTTTTTAAAATAGCAAGGTATTTCTCAGCCAATGCATTTTCGTGATCAATCAGCGCACATTTGACCATGTATTTCAATCTTGCAACAGAGGGGCCTTCCAACACGGTCTGCTCAACCGCCTCGTGGTATGCGGCTCTGGTCAGACCTGCATAGAAATTACCATAGACAACAAGATAGTCTATACCACTATCAAAAGTCCCATTTTTAGTTGAAAGATGTATATTTCCATACTGCATCGGTATATTAAATAGTTCCGTTGCCATCCGACCATTTTGGTTTAAAGCAATAGCATACAAGCCCATCACTGTACGAGATGGCTGTGATGCTTTTTTGGCCACGTCAGCCATTTTGTCCCATTCCTCATCATACATGTATCTTTCCATAGCACATGTAATGCGGTCATTTTGAGCATAAGTCAGAGCTACCGACACACAAGAAACTGTCAGCAAGATAATCAACCCGAAAACCGTATAAAGGCAACGCGGTGTCACTGTCTCAAAAGGCCTAAAGAATGAGCGAAAAGAAAAGTCTGTTTTAAAGAAAAGTTTGGACAAGATTGCCACAACAATTGAACAAACAACAAAACCAAGGGGAATTGTCATAAGCCAGCTGGACTCCCGCAAGTAGACAAGATTCAATCCCATATAGAATAAATAAATAAAATACAGGAAAGGTAACGAAACTGAAACAACATGCCACCATCCCTTTATCCTAAAGGCGCAGTCAATGAGCCAAGCCGACACAACAAGCATTGTGGACAGAAGAAAAGATGCCAATGCGGGACAAACACCCGAAAGCAGCAGAAAGCGCCCGCTGACATAAAGCCACCCCAAAGATTGCGACAAATATGATTGCATTACCGTACTGTCAAATGCAAAGAAACTCCTTTGTTCTGCAACCAGTAACACATCTCCATAAAAGAAATAAAGGAATGCCCATATCAAAACCCATTCTATAACAAAAACCGGTGTTCTTAATAAAATGTTGAACTTTTTCCTATTACCACAAGAACCCTCTGGGACAGTAATGATTTTATTGTCTATACCGTTCTTGTTGGTGCGGACATATCTGGACTGCTTATGTTTTGCCATTTTTAAAAATATTAATATTGTAAAAGCAAAATTAAACAAACTATCTTGAACAGCCAAAAGAGGAAACAGATTTGATGAAAAACACAGCCGTTTTTATTCCACCATTGACAGCAGAACAGATTTAATCAAAGACATAATCACGCAATGGGGGTAGCCGAAGTATATAGATACCTAATTAAAATTAAAAAAATCCACTAATATGACTACAGTTAGTCACCCATTTGTACCATCAACCATGCCATTCAGACCAAGGTGTTGCAAAAGCTGTGGGAACAAAGTCCTTCACCTTCCAACAAACTAGAGAAACTGACATCTGACAACCACAAAAGAACCAAGTTAATTCTCGCACTAAAATATTATCAAAAAAAATACGCATAACACACATAAATTTTACAGGAAAACTTCGCATACTTTAAATTAAATGATTAAATTTGCGCAATATTTATTCTTTTATTATTATTAATACAAAAATGTTTATGGCAATTAAACGAGTTTATACTTTCGGTAATGGCAAAGCCGAAGGAAATGCGCAAATGCGCGAGGTACTTGGAGGTAAGGGTGCAAACCTTGCAGAAATGAACCTCATTGGAGTACCTGTGCCTCCCGGTTTCACTATCACTACAGATACTTGTAACGAATATTATGAAGTAGGCCAAGAGACAATCGTTGAATTACTAAAAGACGAGGTTAATGCCGCCGTATCCCATGTAGAGAGTCTGATGAATTGCAAATTCGGCGATATAAACAATCCGCTGTTAGTTTCCGTACGTTCAGGTGCCCGTGCATCCATGCCGGGAATGATGGATACGATTCTTAATCTCGGCTTGAACGACGAAGTTGCAGAAGGCATGTGCAAAAAAACAAACAACCCGCACTTCGTTTACGATAGCTATCGACGCTTCGTTCAGATGTATGGAGACGTGGTTCTTGGCATGAAACCAGTAAACAAAGAAGACATTGACCCCTTCGAAGCTATCATTGAACAAGTAAAAGAAGAACAGGGCGTTACCCTCGACAAAGACTTGTCGGTAGACTCACTAAAAAAACTTGTAGAACTCTTTAAGAAAGCCATAAAGAAGCAAACGGGATCAGATTTCCCTACCGACCCGATGGAACAGCTTTGGGGAGCAATATGCGCAGTATTCCGTAGTTGGATGAACGAGCGCGCAATCCTTTATCGCAAGATGGAAGGAATTCCTGACGAATGGGGAACTGCTGTTTCCGTAATGGCAATGGTCTTTGGAAACATGGGCGACACCTCCGCAACAGGAGTATGCTTCTCTCGTGATGCAGGCAACGGTGAAAACATATTCAATGGAGAATATCTTATCAACGCTCAGGGTGAGGATGTTGTGGCAGGAATTCGCACTCCTCAGCAAATCACGAAAGTTGGCTCACAACGTTGGGCAGAACGTGCAGGAATACAAGAAGAAGAGCGCATACAGAAGTATCCGTCTATGGAAGAAGCAATGCCCGAACTTTATGCAGAACTTGATGCTCTTCAGAACAAACTCGAACAGCACTACCATGACATGCAGGACATGGAGTTTACCGTTCAAGAGGGTAAACTTTGGTTCCTCCAGACACGTAATGGCAAACGTACAGGCACCGCTATGGTAAAAATTGCTATGGACTTGATAAAAGAAGGTCTCATTGATGAAAAAACTGCCATATTAAGATGTGAACCTCAAAAACTCGACGAATTGCTTCATCCTGTTTTCGACAAATTGGCCTTGTCAAAGGCTAAGCCTATAACACAAGGTCTCCCTGCTTCTCCAGGCGCCGCATGCGGCCAGATTGTGTTCCATGCTGATGACGCAGAAACATGGCACAACGATGGCTACAAGGTAATTATGGTTCGTATCGAAACCTCGCCCGAAGATCTTGCTGGTATGTCTGCTGCAGAAGGCATACTTACAGCCCGCGGAGGTATGACTTCACATGCGGCCGTAGTCGCTCGTGGCATGGGAAAATGCTGTGTTTCTGGTGCAGGAGCCATTAATGTTAACTACAAAAATAAAACCGTTGAAATTGACGGCGTCACCTACAAAGAAGGTGACTTCATCTCACTGAACGGTTCTACAGGTCAGGTTTTTGCAGGAGAGATTCCGACCAAAGCCGCCGAACTAAGCGGTGACTTCAAGGAACTCATGGACCTTTGCGATAAATATACAAAGATGGAGGTTCGCACAAACGCCGACACTCCACATGACGCACAAGTGGCACGCGACTTTGGCGCAAAAGGTATAGGCCTTACTCGTACAGAACACATGTTCTTTGATGGTCAAAAAATTCTTGCCATGCGCGAGATGATCCTCGCCGACTCTGTTGAAGGACGCGAAAAGGCCTTGGCAAAACTTCTTCCATATCAGAAAAACGATTTCTACGGCATACTCAAAGTTATGGACGGACTTCATGTGAATATACGTCTGCTTGATCCGCCACTCCACGAATTTGTACCACATGACCTTGCCGGCCAACAAGCTATGGCAAAAGAAATGGGAATCAGCATTGAGGAAATTCAGAAGCGTGTCAATTCACTTGCAGAGAACAACCCAATGCTTGGACATCGTGGTTGCCGTCTGGGCATTACATTCCCCGAAATCACAGCAATGCAGACACGTGCCATTCTTGGAGCAGCCTGCCAACTGAAGAAAGAAGGGTATGATCCTCACCCAGAAATAATGGTTCCTTTGATTGGTATTCTCTATGAACTTAAACAACAAAAAGAAATCATTAAGAAAGTGGCAGAAGAAGTCTTCGCAGAAGAAGGCGTTCGCATAGACTTTGAGATTGGAACGATGATAGAAACGCCACGTGCTGCACTTACTGCAGGAAAAATTGCCACTGAAGCCGAATACTTCTCGTTTGGAACCAACGACCTTACACAGATGACATTCGGGTATTCACGCGATGACATTGCTTCATTCCTCCCTGCCTATCTAGAAAAGAAGATTTTGAATGTTGATCCATTCCAAGTTCTTGACCAAAATGGTGTGGGCCAGCTCATCAAAATGGCAGTAGAAAATGGCCGCGCAGTAAGACCAAATCTTCGTACAGGCATCTGTGGCGAACATGGCGGAGAGCCAAGCTCTGTCAAATTCTGCGCAAAGGTTGGTATGAACTACGCTTCGTGCTCTCCTTTCCGTGTGCCTATTGCTCGTCTCGCAGCGGCACAGGCAGCTATAGAGGAGTAATCCTCAGACACTGACAAATAACCAAGGCAGACATCTGGTTTTCAGAAGTCTGCCTTGGTTATTTCCTACATGGTCTCTCGCCTCACATCTGCTTTATGCTAAACGCCGAAACATAGGTGTTAAAATTGAAGCACTTTTAAAGTGCTCCAGGAATATTTAAATTAAATGCAAAATTGCTATAATTAAATATATTAGAAATGTTTTCTACCTCTGCCACAGTTTGGCGCACCCTTGTCATACTTTTGCAGAAAAAACATAGAAATATGGACAACGACAGAGGACAAAGTCTGATAACCAAATACGTCTGGGTGATAGAGACCATCTATCGTAGGCGTAAGATCTCGTTCAAGAAACTGAACGAGCTATGGCTTCGCGATGATATTAGCAGGGGCGTTGACATACCTAAACGCACCTTTGACAACTGGAGGAATGTTATATGGGATATGTTCGGTATCAACATAGCCAATGAAGGACGTGGCGAGTACCGCTATTACATCGAGAACGAGGAAGACATCAGCAAGAACGGACTCCGCTCCTGGCTCTACAACACTTTCTGTGTGAGCAACGCCTTGGCAAACAGCCAGAGCATCAAAGACCGTATAGTTCTGGAATATGTGCCATCTGGTCAGGACTATCTTCAGCCAATCATCGAGGCAATGAAGGAGAACCGTGTACTTAACATGACCTACAATAGCTATTGGAAGGACGAGGAGAACAACTTCGATGTACAGCCATATTGTGTTAAACTGTTTCGTCAGCGGTGGTATTTAGTTGCTCGCAGCACCTATTCCTACTATTACGAGAAAGGTCCACGTATCTATTCCCTTGATAGAATTAAATATCTTCGTGCAACAGATGAGAAATTTGAAATGCCAAAGGACTGGACGGCAAAGGACTTCTTTGATGGCTGCTTTGGAATCATTGCTGAACAGTCTGTCAAAATCCAACCTGTAAAGTTGAAGGTCTCAGCAGGTCAGGCAAACTACATTCGTGACCTGAAGATGCACGAGTCGCAGGAAGAGATAGAGCGCAATGAAGAGTATAGCATGTTTACCTTCAATCTCCGTCCCGAGTTCGATTTCCAGCAGGAACTGCTTTGGAATGGTGAAGACATGGAGGTACTTGAACCCTACTGGCTCCGCAAAGTGATAGCCGGTAAGATTAAGAGAATGTGGAACAAATACAAAGATAACCAAAAATGAAAGATTTTGCAGCTATAGATTTTGAAACGGCTAACAATGAGCGCAGCTCTGTTTGTTCTGTTGGTATCGTCATTGTACGAAATGGTGAGATTGTAGATACGTTCTATTCTCTCATCCAGCCTGAGCCAAACTATTATAATTACTGGTGTTCACAGGTTCATGGATTGGGACATGAAGACACAGACGAAGCTCCTGTATTCCCAAAAGTCTGGGCGCAAATAGAACCTGTGATAGATGGTTTACCACTTGTTGCTCACAACAAGCCTTTTGATGAAGGTTGTCTGAAGGCCGTGTTCCGTGTTTATCAGATGGATTATCCTGATTATGAGTTTTACGATACCCTTTGTGTTTCGCGGCGAGTACTCCCTGATTTAGAAAACCACCAACTCCAAACCGTTGCCGCTGTCTGTGGTTATGAACTAGAAGACCATCACCATGCACTTGCTGATGCGGAAGCTTGTGCTTGGATTGCAAGAGAGATATTGTAGTTATGAATGTGTTAACGCTACATTATCATCATCTATGATTATTTGAGAAAGGAATTACAATAACGAATTAAAAACATAGGATTATGGAAGTAGTGAATAAGTTAAACTCTATAATCGGACAATTAGAGGAGATCCAGGATCTAAGTGAACCTGATATTGATGTCGTTAGGAAACAGTTAGATGACTTCGAGAATGAGATAAGACCTAAGTTGGATGAAGAATTTGATGATTTAAGCCGTCGGATATATGACGAGGGAGATCCTGATGAAGCATCAGAAAAGCTTTTGGACCAAATTGGAGATCAATTCATCCAAGCTGATGCTTTAATCAATACCATACGAGACCAGTTAGGCTTGGATTATTCTGACGATGGTGAAGAAGATGCTGACGAATACAATGTTGTTCTATATGAAATATCCAAAAGCGCATTAACTGCCATTGGACTTGACAACGAAGATCCTCAAAGCGTTAGCCTAATGGGAACCATACTCCTTGGCATAAGTTCAGATGAAAGCGATGAAGCGATAACAGGAAGAGCTTTTGCACAACTAGCATTGTCTGGTTTCATGTTGCCGATGGATGATATTAAGAAAATGTGCAAAGATACTCGTGAGAAATGTAAGAAGCAACTCTTTGGACTACAGATAGCAATAAACAGTTTGCGAGAATATCATTGCAGTGCAGAAGATGCTTTAACTCAAATAGCAATGTTTTTATAATCTATAGAGAAACCACTTATGAAACTACAGGATATTTTACCTAAGATAAGCGTAAATGATAAATGGGGAAAGGATTATAGGCGATATGTCCCCAAGTTCATTGCTTCTGCAAAAGAAAGAACCCATGTCAAGGAATGGAAATCTGATGTTCGAGACCAGTTGTTTCGTTCCGTTAATTGTATTTCCTCTTTGAGACAAGGCAATTTCTATCTTAACGAGAGGGAGATAATTCAAGAACATTGGGACGAACTTATAGAACCATTAGGTGTCATTGTTGATAACCCTGATATTTTTTCCTGACTTCGTCATTGCGTACCCCAAAAATTCTCGTCAAAGAGTTTTGCT
>OJNH01002602.1_pt1 | contig 12474 bp, 10 predicted proteins | sample 1597361 | NCBI WGS metagenome assembly OJNH01 (sample SAMEA2452136, study PRJEB22498) | human gut metagenome | biome: human feces; feature: human gut; material: feces | place: Australia | collected 2012
GCGGAATTTGCCTATGCCATCTGCGAACAGGCACTCAAACCGACACCCCTTACCAGCCGCCACATAGCAGTCATTGACAAGGCGGTACGGGACATGTATTCGGAATATTTCAAAAAGAAAAATGACAGGCGGAGAAAGCGGAAGACACGACTGGAGTCTCCAACAATTCGTACCATGCGTGATGGGATTGCGGAAAGAAGTGAGGGAAATGATTCTGCAATAGAATTGGTAGAGCAGTTGGAAGTGTTTGCAGATGGAACCTTAGATATTTTCGCAAGAGAGCAGTCTATTTCGGAAGAAAACCGATTTACCGTGTATGGATTCTCGGAACTTGGCAAGCGCATGAGAGCCATGGCGATGCTTGTGATGATCGAGAGCATCACTGCCAAAATCAAGTATAACCAGTCGGATGGTGTTGCGACTTGGGTGTATGTGGATGAAATGCACGAGTTATGGGGAGAGGAGTACAGTCTTCATGCACTGGAAAAGATGTGGCGTGAGGTGCGTAAGCGTGGCGGTATCTGTACCGGTATGAGTCAGAACCTCATTGATGCACAGCGTAATCGTTCCACCAAAACGATGGTATCCAACTCAGAATTTATGCTTTTACTGGATCAGGGGACGATGGATAAAGAAGCTGTGGAAGATTTGTTTGATATATCGGCGGAGCAGCTTGCCTGTGTCAATGGTGCAGACCCCGGAATGGGACTCATCCGTTTTGGGGATAAGATTGTTCCCTTTGATAACACCATGAAAAAAGACAGTGAATTGTACCAGTTGTTTAATACGAACTTTCATGAGATTGCAGGTGCTACGAGATAGTAGGACTAAAATTTTTAAAAAAGTTGGTTTTCAAAAGTGAATGACTGATGTATAATTAGAATAGCGAAAGAAGGTGAAGGTTTGAGTACAACAGAACAGACACATCAGCAGGATTTAGAGCGACTGAAATTGTTTCGATATATGGATGATGATTTTATGACTGCCTGTCTGGAAGATAATTATGAGGCTGTAGAACTTATACTTCGAATTGTTTTGGGGCAAGAGGATATTACAATCAAATCGATTCGGGTGCAGGATTCCATGAAAAATTTGCAAGGGCGTTCTGCTATTTTAGATGTTCATGCAGTTGACAATACAGGTAAAGAGTTCGATTGTGAAATTCAGAGGTCAGATAAGGGAGCAGGAGTAAAAAGAGCGAGGCATAACAGTAGTTTGTTGGATGCGCATATACTAAAACTAGGGGAAGATACGGAAAATATTCCTGATACCTATGTGATTTTTATTACAGAAAACGATGTAATGAAAGGAAAACAGCCGATATATCCGGTAGAGAGATATATTACGATTGGTGAAGAGAAAGTATTGTTTGGGGACGGTTCGCATATTCTATATGTGAACGGGAAATATCGGGGAGATGATGAAGTTGGAAAATTAATGCACGACTTTTCATGTACCGATCCGGACGATATGAATTATGAAATACTTGCAAAAAAAGCAAGATATTTTAAGCAGGACGAGAAAGGAGTGGCTACTATGTGTAAGTTGATGGAAGATATGAGAAATGAAGCGGCACATGAAGCGGCACATAAAGCGGAAAGAGAAAGCGCAAGAAAAACAGCAAAGCGTTTCTTGAAAATGGGCAAGTTATCTCACGAAGAGATTTCTGATGGAACAGGACTACCACTTGAAGAAGTGAAGGCACTGGAAGAGGAAATCATGCAGTTAGCATAATTGGTAAAACAGATTAATAGGAAGGACGCATGGAACAGTAAAATGTGAACCATGTGTCTTTTTTTGTAGCACAAGCCCGACAAGCACCATCGTGCTTGCACGAAATGGTATTTGTCGGGCGTAAGAACATGTAGCACGATAGTGCGGAATGTTCGAAGGCGAACGAGTAGGTGTCAGCCTGCTCGGTATTACAGATGAGGTGGTGAAATAACATGGAACAGCTAGATAAAGAGGTGATTGACAAACTTAGTGAACCGGCAAAGCGAGTTTTTCGTTCTTTGGATTATCGTTCCCAACGCCGGATGTTAAAGAAGGCAAAAGAGATGGGAAAACAAAAAAAGAGAAAAACACAGCAAAAAGAACGGGTAAAAAAGAAGTCCATCACAAAAAGACAAAAAAAGAAAGAGCAAGCGAAAGAGAGAGGCAGTTCTACTAAGAGAAATCAAAGTAGAACTGCCTCTTTTGTCGGAACGGAAATTAAAGATACTTCTGCACAGATATTGCAGTCTATGCTGCTTGGAACAACAATGAGTGAAGAAACCTATGAGAGTAATTCTGAGAAGCAGGCGGATATGACGGCAGGAAAAGTTTCTGCGGAAGTTACACAGAAATCCATGCAAGGTGCCAAGCATGGTGTACGTTCTCTGTACCGCAAAAGACAGCAAAAGAAAATGCAGAAACAGGCGGCAAAGAAAAGCGCACAAAGTACCAAACAGGGGATAAAAAGTGCATCAAAAGCAATTCAGCAGGTCGGAAAGATTATGACAAGCATAGTACAGTCTGTGGCGGCAAATCCAGTGGTATGGATTGTGCTGCTTATAGTTCTTTTGATGGCAGTTATTGTAGGTGCAATTGGTGCTGTGATTGGTTCCGGGGGTGCGGCCAACAGTGCGGAAGATTATACCTATCAGGCACAGGTCTCGGAACAGACGGAGTCCTATCGTGATATGGTAGAGGACTACTGCGAAAAGTATGGCATTGATGATTACGTGGATTTGTGTCTGGCGGTAATTGAACAGGAAAGTGGAGGAAATCCGCCGGATGTGATGCAGACGGAGCAGTCTTACTATAATGTCAATCCACCGATTGATACGGCGGAGGAAAGCATTGACTGTGGTACGCATGAGTTGTCAGACTGTCTGACAAAAGCAAAAAGTAAAAGCCCCAACGACATCAAAGGCATTTCTTTAGCATTGCAAGGTTACAACTTTGGAAACGGGTATATTGATTGGGCACTAAAGAATTATGGTTGTTATAGCAAGGAAAATGCAGAAATATTTTCGCAGAAGATGTGTGTCGAGCTTGGTTACGATTCCTATGGGGACGTGGAGTATGTTCCTCATGTGCTGCGGTATTACATAGCCAATCCGGAGACTACGGTTACAAATGAAAGTGCGAACAGTATTCTGAAAGAATTAAAAGAGAATAATACGGCACCGGCAGAGGCTTGGGAAGTGATTGAGAAAGGAGCGTCTCTGATTGGTTCCGTTAAGTACAGCATGGAGCAACGACAGGTGGATGGCAGGGATAATCCGGAGTTTTTAGATTGTTCTTCTTTTACTGCATGGGCATTTCATAAATCCGGCATTACCAGTGTACCTTATGCATCTACCACAGCAACTTTTATATCTTCCAAGAAATTTGAGGATATCAGTGGGGATAAATTGCAACCCGGTGATATTGGACTGAAGAGTAAGACCGGAGGAACCGGCGGAGCGAATCATGTAGGAATATACTGTGGAAAAATGAAAAACGGCACCGTGGTATGGATTCACTGTACCAGTTCCAGTAGCACATCTCTGACCGGGAACTCGGAAGGAGCTATGTTTGGTGCCTATACAAATTTTACTTATTTCCGGCGGTTGAAAAAGTGGAACAAAGATTAGCATCACGTTTGGACAAAATGTCCAGACGTGAATATCAGACAGAGAGGAGAAGGATTAGCGTTTGGACAAAATGTCCAAACGTAGATAACAGAATGGAGAGAGACTATGTGGAGAAAAATACGAAGATTTTATTGGTATCGTAGGGACAGAGGACTTGGGAAACAGACCATAGCCATGGCAGTCATGCTTCTGCTTTTGGTTATTATTTTGGCAGGGGCGATTGCCAAAAGTATAGTACCCCAAAAGGATTTACGAAATGAAGCAGAGATACCGGCAAACACAGCAACAGGCCCAGCAATAAGTACATCACCTGCAACGGGGGCGGCTGTTTTAGAGGAAGAAACAGGTTCAAAGGAAGTGCCTTCAGATAACAACAAAGCGTTGGATGTAGATACTACTGGGTTAAGTTCTTTTTTAGGATTTATGTCTGAGTCTGCCTTTGAAGATTTGGAAAATCAGTTGACTGTCCTGTGCCAGAATCGGGGATGTAAGTCTGCAAAGAAATTGACCTATCAGCAGACAAAGAATAGGTTTGATGTGACAAGTTTTATTCTTTTGTCGGATGGGAGTGTATATCAGTGCGATTACAATCTGAAGAGTTGTGCGGTCGAATTTTCGCAGACAAGTTATACGGAGGCAGATATTCAGCAGATGAAAGAACAACAATTACGAGCAGAGCAGGAAACGTTGAAAAAGCAGCAACAGGAAGAAAAGAAAAAACTGCAAAAACAAAAGAAAGCATCTAAGAAACGTTCTTCCAAGAAAAAATCGAAAAAGAAGTCAGCCAAAAAGACTTCAAAGAAGAAAAAAAGTAAAAAGTAACCATATTTCAGGGGTATAAGGGGTGTCCCCTTACAAGATATGTGCATGGATGTGGACACATCATGCGTATCTTGCAGGGCTTGAATGAGAAGACAAAATGTATATTTTATGGTCATTAGATGCACATCAAAAACGCCTAAAAATAGCTAAAAATCAAGCAAAAACAGTACGTTTGGACAAAATGTCCAGACGTGATGAGGTAAGACAGGACAAAAGTTAGCGTTTGGACAAAATGTCCAGACGTGATGAGGTTAGACAGGACAAAAAATTTACGTTTGGACATAATGTCCAAACAGAAAGGGATGAAATTGTGAATGACATGAAAACAGAAATGCTTCGGGTACGAATGACGCCGGAAGAAAAGGCGGCATTACACAAGCAGGCAAGTTTGCATCGGAAGAGTATGAGTGAATATATCCGAAGTGTGGCTAAGTGTCCGCCGGATGTGACCAGGGATGAGTTTGATGCTTCTATCGTAAGGATGATTTATGAGATTAACAAGATTGGTGTCAATATCAATCAGATTGCGAAAAAATATAACGAACATCAATATGTCGAACCTAGTGCAGATTTGTTGGATAAGTTAGATGAAGTGTATGCCATGATGAAAAGCACCATACGGATTATGAAAGGTGGAAAAGATGTCACTGATTATTAAAATGGATGCCATTAAGACAGAGGAACATTTACGGAAATCCATTCCTTACATTATGAATGAAAAAAAGACAGGTGGATTGTGTTTTAGCAATTCCGGTATTACTTCGGAGCAGATTCTTGATACATTTTTTTTGACAAAACAAATACATCCAACACTTGGAACGAGACAAGGGTATCATTTCAAGTTTTCATTTTCCAAAGATGAGACGATAGAAGCGGAGCAGGCACTTCTATTTATAAAGGACTGGGTGGATGAATATCTGGCAGAGAATTATGATTATGCCTGTTCTGTCCATAAAGACCGGGAGCATATGCACATGCATCTGGTGTTTAATTCTGTAAGCAGAGATGGCGGAAAGTATCGTTATGAGAGGGGCGATTGGGAGAATGTTATTCGACCGCTAACAAACTGTCTGGCTCAGAAATATCATACCGGACCATTAAAAGAAAAGAATCCGGCGTTGGATTACTCGACAGATTACGACAAGAAAAAGGGAAATATGACAGGCAGAGAACGTGTGGAAAGAGATATGGATGAATGTATTTTGCTAAGTAAGTCTTATGCGGATTTTAAGAACAGAATGGTAAGAGATTTCCATTACCGGCTGCGGGAAGGTGTATCAAGGGAGCATGGTGTATATCTTGCCCTTACACCGCCGGGCAGAGGAAAAGCCATTCGGACGTATCGTTTGAGTGACGGATACATGCCGGTAGATATTGACCGGCGTATTGACGCAAAGGCAGGGAAATCGTTGCTGCAAAAAAGTGGTAAGAGAATACAAAGTGCTTCCAAACTGGACTGGGCAATGAGCCGCAACTATCAGTTTGTTCCGTATAAAGAAATGTCAGATTATCAGAAAGCCATGGTCCGACAGGTGCTAGAAGCAAGACGGTTGTATCGAAGAACCGGAACACCGCTCTATCTGCATGAGCAGAGTGTTCGTGTCGTGCAGCGGATGAAAAAGGATACCAAGCAATGTGGCATTTATATCAAACGAAAAGAAGTAAGAAGTACGCAAAGAGAACTGGAAAAAGTGATGAAGCAAAGCAGGAGGAATAAAACGTTATGACAGAAGAACAGATGAGTATGATGAAGAAACTGATAAAAAAACATGGGATTGGGGCAACCGATGGAGAGTGGTCGTTAGTTTATCTGGGAGTTCGATATGGATTGTCGGAACAACAGGTTGATGAATATTTAACACTGGATACCACAGAGTTATTGCTAAAGCATGAAAAAATGCTGTGTATCATTTTGGGAGTGGATGTGGCACAGGATAGTAAGATTCCTTTGATTGAAAATCCGGTGGGGAGATTGCAGATGATTTTTAAGGAACATTTTTATAAAAAGGAGTCTGAAAGCGGATATGAAAAAGTGATGCAGTATATTATCAAAGATACTGCTCTTTCTGCAGCGCAGATCGAGCAGTTAAGGAAGGCGGTAGAAGCCAAAATGCCGTCGAATGATGTTCTTGAAATGGCACAGAATCGAAAAGATGTGATGGAGATTCGACGCTGTATTGAATTTTATGAAATGATGAGGCAAAAAGAGGAATCGAAGGATAAATCAAAGAAAAGCAGGAGGGATAGCCGATGAGTGAAGAATTACAATCATTAGTACAAATTATAGAATTATATGGAAAAGGACTGGGAGGACTGGGACGGGCGCTGCGTTTTTCTGCAAAAGGAGCAGCAAAAGGCGTGCAGATTGCCCAGGTGAAGCGTTTACAACACCGTATGAAACTTCATTATGCCAGTGAGGGAACACATAACACGATGAAACTGTGTGATTTGGAAAAGATGACAGGTGGCAGATATGTGATTCTCAACATTCCTATCGAGGGTGAAAAAGAACTGATACCGTTTTATGACCGGCTAAAGAAGATGCGGGTTTCTTTTGCGGAGCTGCCGGATTTGAAACTGGGAGATGGTTATACCCAGATTGCCTATAATCCGGATGATGTGGAAAATGTGAGGTTAGTGATTGATTATTACAAAAAGAAATTGCGGGAAACACCAAAGGATATCGACATTGATGAGTATATGGCAATGGCAGGACCGGATGGCAGGGATTATCTGGAAGAACTTGCCGTCAAAGGATATGAAGGCATGATGCATGTAGAGCAGTTGGAGGAGATTCAGAATAGAATCAACGATAAGGACTATCTGCCAATCAGTATCAATATCGAATCCTTACTTTTGCGGGAGGAAAAGGATGCGTACATCTTTCGGGTTCCCCGTGAAAGAACAAGAGAAGCATCCTCCCGTGCAATTCGGGTCAAAAAAGAAGATTGTATTCTTTTGGATGAGGGGCAGACGGTGATTACCTGTCTTGCCAGAAAAGAGGATGTTTTCGGATATGTTCTTGATAACAGAGAAAATCCAGATTTTTCTGAACCGGTAAAACTGGATGTGAAGGAACTGGAAAAGGCATTTGCCCCTGTGGGAGAAGAACGAGTGGAACTGATTGGTAAGTTAAAACCAGAGTATGCGGGGATATTTCCTTCTTTTAATCAGGGGCAGGAGAATGAGGAACCATCTTTTGCCCCTAATTCTGTAGCTGAGAAATCCATGGAAAAAGTGCTGTCCATGGAGGCAATGAAAGAAAATTACCAAAGTACGGAGTACATTCCGGTTACTTTTGATATGGATACCCAGATGGTAGCAGAGTCAAAAAACATCTATGTGGCTCATCTTCCGAAGGAACATCAGGAATCGCCGGATATTTTGCGCTGCATCTGTCTGGACAAGTCAGATACAAAACTATCTGAGGATGGAAAAAGACTTCATGCGTATCTGAAGCGTTCTGAATCCTCAGAAATCACGGAGTATAGTCTGGATGGGAAGGCACTTCGTACTTATGCTAAGAAAAATGAAGAGATTGCCACAGAGTGTTTGAAACATCAGAGAAGCCGTGGAAGCAGGGTGGCAGTAAAAGAATTGGAGAATACGATAACTAAGGATGTGCTGAAACCGAAAGGTAAGAAACATTAAGGAGGGAGGGCAAAATGAGCAGACGTCAAACAAAAAGCCGTGCAACGTATGTTGCCGGGGATGCCAAAAAGAGAAGATTGCGGATGTTAATAAAAGTGTGTGTGGTTTTGTTACTGCCCACACTTTATTTTTTTTATAGCCTGAGCGGATTGTATATCATGGATGTAGAACTGACAAATCTTAAAAAGCAAATCTTATGGTGTGTTCTCCATCCGCTGCGGGTGTATAACGACAAAAGTGTGAGTATGGTTCTGGTAGGAGGATTGTTGTGGATGATATTAAGTTTTTCTGCTTATAACCGCATGGATCATAATCGGATGCCTGGAAATGAGTTTGGTTCGGCAAAATGGGGAGAAGTTCGTGACTTCAATGAAAAATATGCGGCTAAGGATACCGGGAAAACTTCGGAGTTGTCTGCGGAGAATAAGGTACTGTCGCAAAATGTACGGTTTCGTTATGACTCCGATACACTGCGAAACAATAATGTTTTCGTGGTTGGCGGTAGTGGTGCCGGAAAGACTGCATTCTTTTTGACACCGAATTTGATGTCTTTGCATGACTGTAACGTGTATACCGACCCGAAGGGGGGACTGGCGGAAGAACTGGGAGCCTGGCTCTCTAAACAGAAAGACACTAGGGTATATACGCTTAATCTATGCGAAATGGACAAAAGCATGCACTTTAATCCATTTCCCTATATACGGAATAAGAGCGATATTACAAAACTGGTTACGAACCTGATTCAGAATACCAATTCCCCTAATATTAAAAACTCAAGTGCAGACCCCTTTTGGGAAAAAGCCGAAAAAATGTTTTTAGAGAGCCTGTTTCTGTATGTTTGGATGGAGTGCCCGAAGGCTTATTTTAATACAGAAAAAGGGAAAGTAGAGTTGCTGCAGCAAAACTGGAAATCCATTCTTTTTTTATTGGATGAGGCGCAGTTTTTAGATAATGACACATCCCCCAAACTGGATGAGCGTATGAACGAACTTGCCAGAAAGAAACCAGACCATCCGGCAGTGAAAGCATACCAGAGATACCGTGGCGGCCCGGATGATACAATTCGTTCCGTCATTATGACAGTAAATGCCAGGATGCAGCCTTTTGATAATGAGGAACTTCTTGAAATCTTTTCTTCTAACGACATTCCATTGGACGAGTTTGGTACCGGGATAGATGGAGATGGAAAGACAAAGAGCAATCTGTTCATTATTATTCCGGACGATGACGATACCTTTAATTTTGTGCCGGGAATGGTATATACCATGCTCTTTCAGGAATTATACCGGCAGGCAAGATTCTTTGGTGGGAAACTTCCGATGGATGTAGGCTTTTGGTTAGACGAGATGGCGAATATTAAAATGCCCAATAATTTTGACAAAATACTGGCAACCTGTCGAAGCAGGGGCGTGTACTGTGTACCGATTTTGCAGTCACTGGCACAGTTAAAGACGCTGTTTGCGGATGGTGCATGGGAGGGGATCGTGGGAAACTGCGATACTTTTATCTATCTTGGCGGAAATGAGGCAAGTACCTACGAGTATGTGTCAAAGTTACTTGGCAAGTGGACGATTGATAAACGAACCAGTGGAGAAAGCAAAGGTTCCAGCGGTTCATACAGTCAGAACTATGATGTGCTTGGCAGAGAGTTGATGTTAGAGTATGAGCGGCGTCTTTTACCGGATGATGAATGTATTATCTTTGTGCGTGGGGAGAATCCGATCCGTGATAAAAAGTGGTTTCCGTGGGAGCATGAACAATACTTAGAAGCAAGAAAGTGTGGTGCTTTTAATCCCAAAGAGCAGCAAGAAAAACAGAAAAAACCGATGGAAGAGTGCGAATTTCTCGGCGAAGAATCCTTAAATTATCTGAAACTGCAGAAAGACAAAAATGAAAATATCCGGCTGTATGAACTGGATGCTTTTTCGTTTATGATGATGGATCTGGATGAGATGGAAAAGAAGATTCATTCTACTCCGAATGATAAAAAGGGAAAGGCAGGAGCGCCGACCATCACTGCCGGCATGATACAGTCAGCCCTTCATGCGGAGAAGGAACGGGAGGAAGCGGAACGGAAAGCATGGTTTGTAGAAAACTTTGATTCGCTGACACTTCTTGACATTTATGCTTCCGAATGGATCGGTGAGATACGAAGAAATGTGATAAGGGATCTGCTGCAGGCAGAGGCTCCGGAAGAAGTGATAAAGTCAATCATCCGCCCGGAGATTGAGGAAGGACAGGTGTTACAGAAAAAGGTGATGTGGATGGAGATGGAGGACTGTGGGGGATAGGGTGAAGTGAGAAAGTGTGGGTTAGATTTTGAGAATATGGCGGATAATAGAAAAATAGGGAATAAAAAATATTTGTTGTAACTTAGTTTGTGTGATGATATACTTTAAGAGAGACAATAACATAGGAAAATAAATTTAAATAATAGAATGGAGATATAATTAATGAAAGGACACTCAAAGCAACCACTTATTTCTTTTGAAAATAGTGAAAAGTTAGTATCCTCGGAAGAAGTTAAGGAAAAAGTGGAAGATGTAGCGAAACAAACAGGAGATAAGATTAAAAAAGGACTTGAAAATCCGACAGCATCTACTGGAACACCTATTGATAGTTTGAGTGGTGGGGCAAAGTTTATGGCACAGTTATCAAATATAGGTGGAGGTTCAAAGGCGACTGGTGGTGGGGGAATACAAGATGGATTTAACACAGTTAATACAAATACTGAGGCAAACACAGTATTAAAAGTGTTGGATGGTGAAAATTATATTCAAGAATCTGAAGATGTGAATAAATAGAGCGTGTATATATTATATTTAGATAAAGAGCGATAGAATCCACTCGTTTCATCGCTCTTTTTTTCCAAAATCATCCCGAAGGGAGTAAAAGCCCTATGCTAGACATCAAAAATCGCAAAGAGCCAAAATGCAAGTTTGCCTTCTGGATCAGTTCACTCTAGATAAAGTTCGAAAAATATACAAATCCGACAACAGTTCTTCCTAGAGTGAATTTATTGAAAAGGCAATCTTGTTTTATGCGAGATACCTTTATGCGGAAGAAAACAAATCTTATTTCCCCAGCATCGGGACTTCTACTCAAAGGAATTGTAGCCGAGAGTGACAACCGCCAGAACTGTATGCTCTTTAAACTCTCGATGGAGATGGCAATGATGATGAACGTGGTCCCTCCATGCAGGACATTGACAAAGTTTCAATGGAACGGCTGCGGAGAGAGTGCGTGAAAGAAGTCAAGCGGCTTAACGGTTCCTTCTACATTGAAGAATGAGAGATTGTGTGATATTCTTGCTTGAAAAAGGAGAAAATCATGAAGAAACAATCAGAATTAATCAATGAGTATTTGTATTATGGGAGAAAGCAGCGAAAACTGGATGAAAAGACGATCAGAGCATATCGTATTGATTTGGAACAATTTTCAGACTTTAGTGAACAGGAAGAGATTGTAATGTCAAGAGAGGTAATTCGACAATACATTTTACATTTGCATGACATTTACAAACAAAAGACTGTAAAGCGCAAGATTGCGAGTTTAAAGGCCTTTTATTCATATTTGGAGGAAGAAGAGATAATAGAAGATAGTCCAATACGAAAAGTTCGAACGGAATTTCGTGAGGAGAAAGTTTTGCCTCGAACCATTCCTTATTCTACGTTAGAAATGCTGCTAAGTTATATGTATTCTCTGAAATTACAGGAAAACAATACGGAATGTAGAACAAAACTGTTAAATCGTGATATTGCAGTGGTTGAAACACTTTTTGCAACGGGTATACGTATTTCAGAATTATGTAATCTACCGCAAAAAAATATTGATTTGGAACAAGGTATATTCTGCATAAAAGGAAAGGGAAATAAGGAACGGTATCTTCAGATAGGAACCGTTCAGGTATTAGAACAACTACAAGAGTATAAACGGCAGTGGGAGATTGAGTTGAACCAAACAGAATTTTTCTTTCTTAATCGTTTTGGAGAGCGTTATTCTGAGCAGGCAGCTCGACGAATGGTAAAGCGGTATGCGGAGTTAGCAATGATCAATCTCCATGTTACACCGCATATGTTTCGACACGCATTTGCAACGTTACTTTTAGAGGAAGAGGTGGATATACGGTTTATACAAAAAATGCTAGGACATGCTTCCATTACAACAACGCAAATCTATGCGGAGGTGGCATCAAAAAAGCAGATGGAAATATTAAGAATGAAGCATCCGAGAAATCGTATGAATATATAATTTATACTAATGTTAAAAAATGTAAAAAAATATTGAAAACTTGGAAAGAAGGTGATATAATATAAAATATACTGATAACAAAAAATTATCAGGCTGTAAATGTAAGTAGAAGTTAAAATTTGGACATAGT
>OJNH01002607.1_pt1 | contig 12457 bp, 7 predicted proteins | sample 1597361 | NCBI WGS metagenome assembly OJNH01 (sample SAMEA2452136, study PRJEB22498) | human gut metagenome | biome: human feces; feature: human gut; material: feces | place: Australia | collected 2012
GGTTGTGTGTCTCATTCTTAAAGAATACAAGCCACTCTTCCTCTTTTCCGTCGATCTCAACCGGTACAACGATAGAGCAGGCATTGATCTCATCAGACTCTTCCATATCATCTAACTTACCGTCTGCTTTCAGCTTACGCATAGCCATCAAAGCAATGTCCATCAAAGAGACATACTTATCCGGACGATCTGCAAAGATCTCCTTGCGCACTTCCTGATATTCCTCATAACTTTTCTCAATCGGCTCACGATAATAACCATCTTCAAAAGTAACATTTTTCAACTCTGTTAAAAATGTCGTATGACGGCAGTGATCCGACCAATAAGTGTCTAGTACACGAATTTCTGTTACCGAAGGATCACGCTTTTCCTCTCCGGCAAAATAATTCTGAATATGTTTGAAATCCTGGAATGTCATTGCCAGATTTAAGGATTCATACAATGTACGAAGATCCTCCTCAGACATACTTTGGAAACCGTCAAAGATTGCAACATCTGCCGGATCTTCAAACTGCTGTACCAAAGTCTCCGGCTTCTCTTCGTTCGTCTCACGGGAATCCACCGGATTGATACAATATTCTTTTAATTTGGCAACTTCTTCGTCTGTAAATTTGCCCTCAAATACATAAGTTGTAGCAGAACGGATCACCGGATCTTCTTTCTCGTTCAAAAGTTTCACACACTGCTCTGCCGAATCTGCTCTCTGATCAAACTGTCCCGGTAAATATTCTACAGAAAACACAAGTGCATCAGTATCAACCGCAAATGTCTCTTCGAAATATTCGTCAACCGGCGGCTCTGAAAATACAGTACCTAATGCCTGACGGTAAGTAGCATCACTCAGATTCTCCACATCATAACGGATCAATACACGTACATCCTGCAATGCTGTAATACCAAGATAGCGGACCACCTCTTCTTTTAACTCTTTGGCACGTACCGCATAAGCTGATTTTTTCTCAACATATACTCTCTTCACATTTCCCATTGTATGCCTCCATTTCTTTTGTAACAGGATGGGTTCCTGCTAATCATATGCCTCACTCTTATTTGGATTTGCTAGAGGAAGAGTCTGCCTCTGCCATCTTGCTCAAATCATCTGCAGTTACAATACTTGTCGTAACCGTTCCGATCTTCACATCATTCCAAACACTATCATACTTCTTGATCTGATGTTTCTTCTCAAGTTTAGCAAGCCATTCATTATAAGCAGTCTGCTTTGCTGATGTGATCGCTTCATCACATGCAGAATCATAGCTTTTGTTTGAATTGTTATTTACCATCTTGATCAACATGGTATATCCGGTAGAACTATCTGTGATCACACCGGAAATCTCACCATTTTTCATCTTTTTGATCTTCTTTAAGTTGGCATCGGACAGATAGGTGCTCCAGCCCTCTTTCTCTGTGAAATTACCACTATTATAAGTAACTCCACTCTCTTTCTTGCTGCCAAGAAGCTTTGTAAAATCTTTTGCGGTCTTTGCCTTTGCAGCAAGTTCATTCAATTTCTTAGTATACTCTTTGATCTGCTTATCTGTTAATTTTGTTTCTGTTCCTGTACTGGAATCCGTAGACTTCTTAGCAAAGGAATAATACTGTACATCATACTGACGCAGATCCTTCTTAGATACATTCTTGATCGCATCTTTCTCGTTTACGGTAGCATCTGTCGTTTTCTTCTGATCAGCCTTATAGCGATCTGCCAAAATACGTTTTTCAAAACGTTTTGACAACTTCTTCTCAGAAATATTAAGCTGTAATTTCTGTACGAAAGAAAGGCCCTTGACTGCTTTCTTAGCCTGTGATCTTGCATCTTTTTCTTCATCCTTTGTCAGCTTATATTTTGCCTTAACAGCCTCATTATACAATACAGCATATTCTGTTTCTGCATTGATGATCTCCTGCTTAAGTCCCTCTGCATTTGTAACATTGCTGTCAACTGTGCTGTCAGTTCCCATATATCCGGTATCCCAGATAGAAGTTCCTAAATAGCTTTCATAAATCTCGTTGGATGGCAGATATTTGCTCTCTCTCTCATAGATCGGGTACATCATATCATCCATCGTGATCTTCTCGCCATCGATCTTTAACACTGTGCTTGGCTTAAACTGTTGGATTCCAACGCCAATACATAATATAAGGATAAGAGCGACACAAAATCCACCTAAAACATAAGTTTTCATGCCGGGACCATCGCTGGCGCCACCAAGCTTAACCTTTGAATTCGTCTTCGGTGCAGAAGACGTCGATATAGTTTCCTCCTTCTTCCCCTGATTCATAATTTTCTTTGATGCATTCATGGTAAATCCTCCAAATTGTAATTTCTCTTTTTCTGCCTTTTGTCCAAAACGCAGAAACGCTATCTTCTATTTTATCAAAAAACAACTATAAGTCAATTATTATATTGCAGTTCACAACCATTTCACACCTTGTTTTCTTTATGAATACTCATCTTCAAAAATAAATGAACGAAAGTAAAAAAACAAATTGACAAATAGCGTATAACATGTTAGTATATTAGTCGTGCTTGCGGAAGTGCTGGAATTGGCAGACAGGCTAGATTCAGGTTCTAGTGTTGCTTAGCGACGTGAGGGTTCAAGTCCCTTCTTCCGCATACTAAAAGGTAAGTCATTATTGACTTACCTTTTTTCTTTAATTAATAGAAAACTGCTGTTGCGCAGCGCGACTTCACCATGTCAAAAGGGGCATCATGCTGTTTGCATGATGCCCCTTCTATGACACATTCATAAAAAGTTCTTAGTACTTGCGCTTACGAGCTGCCTCAGACTTCTTCTTACGACGAACGCTTGGCTTCTCATAATGCTCTCTTTTACGAATTTCCTGCTGGATTCCTGCTTTCGCACAATTTCTTTTGAAACGACGTAAAGCGTTATCCAATGTCTCATTCTCTTTTACGATTACATTTGACATAGTCTCACACCTAACCTCCCCTCAGTTGTAGATTATGCTTCAATACACAACTGTATAGGGTAATATATTTTACCATGGAAATCGCATTTCCATACGCACGAAATATATTATAGCATAATTTGCCAAATAGTCAACAACTTTTTTCATTGTTTACCATCGTTTATAAGCTTTAGTATCTAGGAATTCTGTAGCTATATACACCTGAAGTCTTTAATGCTACCGTCTTCTTCCCGGATTTAACGTTTGGCACAATACGAATCCAATAGATCTTACCCTTTTTGAGTTTCTTCTTGCCATACTTCTTAATAACTACCTTTCTTTTAGAAGCCTTCACGGTCTTTACTTTCTTAAATCCCTTAGACTGCTTGGTTGAAATAGACACGGTATAGGATTTTGCACCGGTAACCTTAGACCACTTTACAGTAAGTTTCTTTGACTTTCTGTTATAGGATCCTGTAACCTTTGTTGCATATCCAATTGACTTAAATCCGGACCACTCACCGTAAATCTTCTTGGCACCACAGTCAATGTATGGACGTACACGGTACTGAATTGCCTTACCATTAATAAAATTAGCGATACGTAAAGAACTAGATGACTCCGTAACCGTCTTCTTTAATTTGCCATTTACAAAGAACTGCCACTGAAAACCATCAACGTTATAGTTATTGGAAACCGCCATATAGTATACATTAATATTGCTAAGTGCAGATGTAATTCCAAATGTACTTGTACTTACCTTCGGACGCATCGTCTTCATATAGTCATAGCTGTAGGAGCCTCTTGCAATATATCCGGAGCTGGAACGTCTGCATGGATATGCATATGTCCAATAACTTGTACCAGGTGTCATCTTTCTGGAAGTCTTAACTGTCGTTGATGTACTTGCTCCAAGCAGTACATCATTATAATAGATCTGATAATAGTTTGCACCAAACGATCCACTGAACGTACCGGTAAAGGATGTCTGGGTAGCACCTGTCTGTACGAACTTGCTTGCACCTGTCTCCGGAGCTGTAACTACATCAATAGATGCCGATACATTTGCCTTACCAACTGCCACAAGTCCTGCAGAGTAATTATAATCTGTACATGTACCTACGCGGGCATAGTATGTCGTTCCTGAAGTAAGAGAGCTTGCATATAATGAAGATGGATTTGAAGATACATCCATAACAACCCAATTCCTGTTATCTGTACTAAGCTCTAAATAATAGTAGCCTGCACCAAGAATTGCATTACACTGCAGCTTGACGCTGTTCTTGCTGTCATCAATCTGCTTTACACCGGTCACTGCAGCCTGCGTCTGCACTTTTGCTGTTGCACCAACGATCAAAGCCAAGGCAGCAACAACTAATAATCTTTTGATTTTTTTCATAATCATCCTCCTTCTTAATGATTAAATATAATATAAAATAGCAAAGTGGAAATTTTCCACTCCACTATTAGTATAATAGGAATTTGTGTCTTTATCAAGGCAAATATTCATTTTTGTACTGATTTATACAAAATCCACTGTATAGTTTTGGCAATTATCCATAAACACGCTTCCATTACGCAAGCTGACTTTCGACAACAGAAACGACTTTGGCCAATGCATCCGGGATTCCAGCAGGATTCTTACCGCCCGCCTGAGCCATGTTTGGTCGACCGCCACCGCCGCCACCAACTAAGGATGCAATCTCCTTGATCAGATTACCGGCATGTGCACCTTTTTTGATAGCTGCATCTGTTGCCATCGCAAGCAGAGTTACTTTACCGCCATTAGCAGATGCAAGCACAACCACGCCGTCTCCAATCTTTTCTTTCATCTGGTCACCGAGATTCCTAAGACCGTTCATGTCTACATCAGGTACAGCCATCGCAAGGACTTTAATGCCCTTTACTTCTTTTATCTGACTGTCAACATCACCCACTGCATCATTGGCTAACTTCGCCTTCAGTTTCTCGTTTTCACTCTGCAGAGCTTTCAGTTCTTCTTGCAACGATGTCACTTTCTGCAACAGCTTTGCCGGCTCTGCCTTAGCTGCCTTAGCAACTTCTTTCAGAAGCTCTTCTTGCATTGCGTAATGCTTCATCAAGCCATCACCGGTGAGTGCTTCAATACGGCGCACACCTGCCGCAACACCGCTTTCCGAAATGATCTTAAAATATGAGATCACACCGGTATTTGCTACATGCGTACCACCACAAAGCTCCACACTGAAAGCTTCCTCTCCGTCTGCCTTCATCTGTACTACACGAACTTTGTCTCCATATTTTTCACCAAACAACGCCATAGCACCTGTCTTCTTAGCCTCTTCGACAGACATCTCTTCTGTGACAACCTGCAGATTTTTGGCAATCTGTTCATTAACGATTGCCTCTACTTTTGCAATCTCTTCGTCTGTCATCGCAGAGAAATGTGTAAAGTCAAAGCGAAGACGCTCTGCATCCACATAAGAACCTGCCTGCTCAACATGGCTTCCAAGCACTATACGAAGTGCTTTTTGCAGCAAATGAGTTGCACTGTGATTCTTACCGGTATTCTGTCGATTTGCAGCATCCACAGTCAAGGTAACAGTATCGCCAACCTTAAACATACCCTTGGTAACAACACCAACATGTCCAATACGTCCACCCTGCAGATGGATCGTATCTTTCACTGCAAACTCATTATCGCCTTCTGTAATCGTTCCCTTATCAGCAGTCTGACCACCCATTGTTGCATAAAATGGCGTCTCATCTACAATGATCGTTCCTGTCTGACCATCCGTAAGAGCAGATACTACCTCCTCTTCTGTTGTCAGAACAGAAATCTTGGAATTGTGTGTTAAACGGTCATATCCGACAAATTTACTGGTGATCGTTGGGTCGATATGCTGATAAACTGTCTCTTCTGCGCCCATATAATTGGTTGTCTTGCGAGCTCCTCTTGCCTTTTCTTTCTGTTCCTGCATGGCAGCCGCAAATCCTTTTTCATCGACCGTATATCCCTTTTCCTGCATGATCTCCAAAGTAAGATCCAACGGGAATCCATACGTATCATACAATTTAAATGCATCGGCACCTTTCAGTTCTTTGGCTCCGGACGCTTCCAGCTCTTCCTGCATCTGTGTCAGAATGGTAAGTCCCTGATCGATCGTTTTGTCAAACTTTCCTTCCTCCTGAGACAATACCTGCAAAATAAACTCTTTTTTATCCTCTAACTCCGGATAACCATCCTTAGACTCTGCAATAACTGTTTGGGCAAGTTCTGCCATAAACTGCTTGTCAATTCCAAGTTTACGTCCATGACGTACAGCACGGCGGATCAAACGACGAAGAACGTAGCCGCGTCCTTCATTACTAGGCATGATACCATCAGAGATCATAAATGTAGAGGAGCGAATATGATCTGTGATCAAACGAATGGAAACGTCTTTTGCTTCATCACTCTGATACGTTGTACCGGCCAACTCACAGATCTTATCACGGATTGCTTTCATCGTATCAATGTCATATACGGAATCGACATCCTGTACAACAACTGCCAAACGCTCAAGTCCCATACCGGTATCAATATTTTTATTCTCTAATTCGGTATAGCCACCTTTACCATCCCCATCAAACTGGGTAAATACATTATTCCAGATCTCCATAAAGCGGTCACACTCGCAGCCGACTTTACAATCCGGCTTTCCACAGCCGTATTTTTCACCGCGATCATAATAGATCTCAGAACATGGACCACAAGGACCTGCACCATGCTCCCAGAAGTTATCACACTCACCGTTCTCATCACGATAAAAACGTGTGATCTTTTCACCCGGAACGCCAATCTCTTTTGTCCAGATATCGTAAGCTTCCTCATCCTCTCCATAGATTGATGGATATAATCTATCCGGATCCATTTTCAGCACTTCCGTCAAAAACTCCCAAGACCAGGCAAGTGCTTCGTGCTTGAAATAATCTCCAAAGGAGAAGTTACCGAGCATCTCAAAGAACGTGAGATGTCTCGCTGTCTTTCCGACATTTTCAATATCGCCGGTACGTACACATTTCTGACATGTAGTCACGCGTCTTCTCGGCGGAATCTCCTGTCCGGTGAAATATGGCTTCAGAGGAGCCATACCGGCATTGATCAGCAGCAAGCTGTTGTCATTATGTGGCACCAAAGAGAAACTCTTCATTGCCAAATGACCTTTGCTTTCAAAAAAATTCAAATACTTTTTACGAAGTTCGTTTACACCATATTTTTCCATGGTTTTCGCCCCTTTTCTATATTGATTTCATACTTTTTCTAAAACGACCCGCTTAGCACGAACGTCTTATTTCGCACCTTCTGAAATTGTAGCAATATCGACGATAGATAACTTATCTTCCTCGTTTTCCAAACTGGTAAGCAGTGCATCTGCCGTATCCAAAGATGTTAAACAATTTACACCGGTCTCAATTGCTGTACGGCGGATCAGGAAGCCATCCTTTAACTTATCGCCGTGCGTTGGTGTATCGATAACCAGATCGATCTGATGCTCTAACAGCAGATCCATCAGTGTCGGTGACTCTTCATTGATACGGTTTACAGCCACAACCTGTACGCCATGCTCATTTAATACTCTGGCAGTATTTCTTGTTGCAAAGATCTCATATCCAAGAGCCTTGAAACGACGTGCAATATCGACAGCCTCTAACTTATCCGCATCCTTCACGCTGAGTATCATCTTTTTATGCTTTGGAAGATCAACGCCTGCGCCTAAGAACGCTTTATACAACGCCTCATTAAACGTCTTGGCAATGCCCAGACACTCGCCGGTAGATTTCATTTCCGGTCCCAAGCTGATCTCTGCGCCGCGAAGCTTTTCGAAGGAGAATACCGGCATCTTAATTGCCAAATATGCTGCCTTTGGTGCAAGCCCCGGCTCATAACCAAGATCTCTGATCTTCGCACCAAGGATCACACGGGAGGCCAGATCAACGATCGGGATACCCGTCACTTTACTGATATATGGAACGGTTCGGCTGGAACGAGGATTTACTTCGATCACATACACCTCATCCTGATATACGATAAACTGAATGTTTATCAATCCAATAACATGCAGTGAACGCGCTAATTTTCTTGTATAGTCAACAAGCACATTCTGAATCTTTTCAGAAATTGTCTGTGCCGGATAAACAGAGATACTATCTCCGGAATGAATACCTGCACGCTCAATGTGCTCCATAATTCCAGGGATCAAAATATCCTCGCCATCACATACCGCATCCACTTCGATCTCCTTGCCCATCAGATATTTATCAATAAGGATCGGATGCTCCTGATGATAACGGTTGATCACTGCCATAAATTCTACAATATCCTTATCATTCACGGCAATCTGCATACCCTGTCCCCCTAATACATAGGAAGGACGGATAAGCACCGGATATCCAAGTTCATTAGCTACCTTAAGCGCTTCTTCTGTTGTAAAGACAGTGTCACCCTTTGCACGAGGAATGCAGCACTCCTCCAAAATATCATCAAAAAGTTCTCTATCCTCCGCAGCATCAACGTTCTTTGCGCTGGTTCCTAATATTTTAACGCCCATTTTCATCAAGGATTCTGTCAGGTTGATCGCTGTCTGTCCACCGAACTGCACAACTGCTCCATCCGGTTTTTCCAAACGAACGATATTCTCAACATCCTCTGGTGTCAACGGCTCAAAATACAATTTATCAGCGATATCAAAGTCTGTACTTACCGTCTCAGGATTGTTATTTACAATGATCGTCTCATAACCTTCCTGCGACAACGCCCACACACTGTGTACAGAGCAATAGTCAAACTCGATACCCTGTCCGATTCGGATCGGGCCGGAACCGAGTACCATGATCTTTTTGCGTTCGTGGTTATCTTCCACTTCGTTTTCGCCATCAAAACAGCTGTAATAATACGGCGTTTCAGAAGCAAATTCTGCTGCGCAGGTATCTACCATCTTAAACGCTGCGGTGATACCATACTCATAGCGAAGGTTCTTGATCTCCTCTTCTGTTTTTCCTGTCCAACGTGCGATCACGTTATCCGGGAATTCCATACGCTTTGCCTCTTTGAGAAGTTCTTTATCTAACTTGCCTCCACAAGCTTTGATCTTCTTTTCCATTTCCACTAAGATCGCGATCTTATCAATGAACCATTCATCGATCATTGTGACCTCGTGGATACGATCATAACTTGCAATACCACGGCGAAGAATCTCTGCGATCAAGTAAATGCGGCGGTCATCAACTACATGAAGCTGTTCTAATACTTCCTCATCAGACATATTATCATAATCACCGGTTTCTAAGCAGTCCACATGCTGTGCCAGAGAACGAAGTGCTTTCATCAATCCACCCTCAAAGCTGGTACAGATACTCATAACCTCACCGGTTGCTTTCATCTGTGTTGTCAATGTACGTTTTGCCGTAATAAATTTATCAAAAGGAAGTCTTGGAATCTTGACAACCACATAATCAAGTGCCGGCTCAAAACTAGCATACGTCTTACCTGTTACCGCATTTGGGATCTCATCTAATGTGTATCCCAGCGCGATCTTCGCAGATACTTTGGCGATCGGATATCCGGTTGCCTTTGATGCTAATGCAGAAGAACGGCTCACACGAGGGTTTACCTCGATAACAATATATTCAAAAGAGGTCGGATGTAAGGCGAACTGTACGTTACATCCACCGGTAATACCAAGTTCATCAATAATACGGAGTGCAGAAGTACGAAGCATCTGATACTCTTTATCCGACAACGTCTGTGATGGTGCAACAACGATACTATCACCGGTATGTACACCAACCGGATCTAAGTTCTCCATATTACATACCGTAATACAGGTTCCGTTGCTGTCACGCATAACTTCATACTCTATCTCTTTCCAACCGGCGATGCAGCGCTCAACAAGCACCTGTCCTACACGAGAAAGACGAAGTCCATTTGATAAGATCTCCTCCAATTCTTCACGGTTATGTGCAATACCACCGCCGGAACCACCCAAGGTGTACGCCGGACGAAGAACCACCGGATAACCGATCTTTTCAGCAAACGCAACGCCGTCTTCAATATTTTCCACCAATTCAGATGGTGCACAAGGCTCACCGATGCGCTCCATCATATCCTTAAATTCCTGGCGTCCCTCTGCATTACGGATCGTCTCCGCTGTTGTTCCGAGAAGTTTCACGCCATGAGACTCTAAAAATCCGGACTCTGCTAATTCCATTCCTAAGTTCAGTCCGGCCTGCCCACCCATATTCGGCAAAAGACTGTCCGGCTTCTCAACCTCAATAATGTGTTCGAGCACTTCAACCGTAAGAGGCTCGATATATACTTTATCTGCAATATCTTTATCCGTCATGATCGTTGCCGGATTGGAGTTTACTAAAATAACCTCCATGCCCTCTTCTTTCAAAGAGCGGCACGCCTGCGTTCCGGCATAATCAAACTCAGCAGCCTGTCCGATAATGATCGGACCGGAACCTATTACTAATACTCGCTTAATTCCTTCTAACTTTGGCATACGAAAACCTCATTTCTTTTTGTATTTTATTGACTGTGTCTATTATTTACTCATCATTTTCATAAACTCATCAAAGAGCAGTTCGGAATCCTTTGGGCCCGCATTCGCCTCCGGATGAAACTGTACCGTTTTGATCGGTTCATTTAAGTACAAAAGGCCCTCTACGGTTTTATCATTGACATTGATAAACCACGGCTCTGCCACCGACTTGTCAATGGAGTCTGCATCAACCACATATCCATGGTTCTGTGATGAAATATATACCTTTCCTGTTTCCAGATTCTTTACCGGATGATTCGCACCGCGGTGTCCATATTTCATTTTATAGGTTTTAGCATCATGTGCAAGTGCCATCAACTGATGTCCCAAACAAATCGCAAAGATCGGAATACCGGATCCTGCCAAAACGCGGATCTGCTCGATCACTGCCGTACACTCGGAAGGATCTCCCGGTCCATTAGTGATCATAATGCCGTCCGGCTGCTCTGCGATAACATCCTGTGCCGCAAAATTCTGTGGATAAACAGTAACTTCACATCCACGATTTAACAGACAGCGTATAATATTCTTCTTCGTTCCAACATCGATCACAACCACTTTTCGCTCTACCGGCACTTCCTCAGAGCCGATATCTCCCGGTTTGTACGTTTCTTTCTCTTTGCAGGATACTTTTTCTACTACACCAACCACTTTATAATCTTTGAGCTTTGGTAAAATTTCCTCCAGATCATAATTCTCATTTGTGGTGATCATTCCATTCATCGTTCCCTTTTCACGCAAGATCTTCGTTAAAGCACGGGTATCAATTCCGTAAATTCCCGGAATATCATTTTCTTCCAAGAAATGCTGTATCGAATCTTCCGAACGGAAATTGCTCGGCATACGGGATAACTCTCTTACGATAAAACCATCCGGCCAGCCTTTTTTCGACTCCATATCTGCATAACATACGCCATAATTGCCAATCAAAGGATAAGTCATCGTTACTGCCTGCCCTGCATAACTAGGATCAGTCAGTACCTCCAAATAACCAGTCATCGATGTATTAAATACAATTTCACTGATCACTTCTTTCTGTGCTCCCATACTTTTACCTTCAAAGACAGTTCCGTCTTCTAAGATCAAAAACGCTTTTGTCATCATAGATCCCATTCCTTTCCGTTCAGTTCTAGTATCATTTCAGCAGTCTCAACCATGTTGGTACCACTGTCCATACTTATTTTTTGTATATAGTGATGTGCTTCCTCTTCTGTTATGTGGTTTCGATCCATTAACAGCTCTTTTGCCGTAACGATCTTTTTCTGATCCTGCTCAGAGCGTGCCTTTGGCTTTTTCTTTTGCTTCTTACGCCATCGATAATACTGTGATAGCATTATTTCCAAGGTGCTCATCAGATCCTGTACCTTAAAGGGCATCGGTAGTGCCATCAGACCGCGCACATCGCAGTCTGCCAGTTTTACCGGTGATGCCAGCAATAACATCTGAAACCCCTTAGGGAGATATTCGTGAATCTCGGAATAATGCATATCCGAGAAGCGATAACCACAAATAACAATTCCGCCATCAAGCGAATTTACAGCACTTACAATCTGTGCCCCACTGTCACACACAAGGGTGACATCATGACCATTTTTATTCAAAATCCGCCGAAGATTTTTAGCATCTTCAATCTTTGGAAAAGCGATAATAATATCTGCCATGCTGTCAGCAAACCTCCTATCACGCTTTAAGAATGTTTATATCGTTCCCAGATATTTCTCTCTTTCCCAAAGTGTTACCTGCTTGCAGTACTCATTCCACTCTGCCTCTTTGGTGTGGATCATGTGATTCTTAATGTGGCTTTCTAACACACTATTTAACAGCTCATCCTGTTCAAACTGTTTAACAGCTTCATGCAGGGTTCGCGGAAGATTGCCCTGTGGATTGTTCTCTCCTTCACTTTCTTCCATTGACCGCGGTGGAACCAAGCCCTCTCGGATCCCTTGCAATCCTGCTGCCAGACAGGCTGCAATCACGAG
>OJNH01002609.1_pt1 | contig 12449 bp, 11 predicted proteins | sample 1597361 | NCBI WGS metagenome assembly OJNH01 (sample SAMEA2452136, study PRJEB22498) | human gut metagenome | biome: human feces; feature: human gut; material: feces | place: Australia | collected 2012
CGGAGCAGTCAAAGGATGTCTGCGGACTTGAACCACCCCAGACATACTTCCATCCCTGATATTTATAAGCTTCCGCAAGAACTGCATTCGCCGTATCTGCCGGTAACGGCTCTGACTCCAGATATTGTTTTACAAGATATACATAAAACATGTTTCCGTAGCCATATCTCCATCCGCCATTCTGCGCGATCGCAACCGGATTATCATACTTTACTTTTCTGCCGCCGCATTTGCTGCTTGCAAAATCACACGACAACTGAAATGTATGAGCCTTTCCCCTGACTGATATATAATCAATATATCCGGCTCCATAATTGTATGCCTGGATCACTGCATCAAGATCGCAACCTAACGTGTCCGCTTTCTGCAGCAACATGGCAAAATATGCAACCGCAGCCTTGATAGATTCCGAAGGGGTTTTCTCTTCTTCTGTCAGACTACTGTTTCCAAGTGACTGCATCGGATCATTTCCTTCCCCTCCAGTCTCCACCATCATGATGGCAAGCAAATACTTTTCATACTCATGTATGTTGTATTCCGCTGCCGTATCCCCGACAAAGGCTGCATATTCCCTTACTTTGTCAGATAACCCAAGACCGGACGCATGTACCGGATCCCCATCTTCGCTTTCATCTGACACTCCAATAAGCATCACGCCACAAATAAACAACAGAAAAACAGGAAATAAAATACATAAAGCGCATATGATCCACTTTACACGTTTCATCTTTACTTCCTCCTGTCTGTTCTCCGATCAGCACTTCCTGTCTTCCTCTGCTCTGCTAACACATCGTTTCTCAGATCCTTTGCATTTCTACTGGATCTTATTACGGTTTTTCCCGGTACAGACTCCGGCTTTGCTTCCCTTAGATCCTGTCCGGCATTTTTCTCCTGCAGTCCTTTGTTTCCCGCTCTCTGCTGTTCTAATCCTTTCATAAATTTTTCCTGATCCGGACTGCTTAACATTGTTCCGTAAGTTCCAAGTTCTTTTCTTACATCCTTGTTTGAATACGGAAGACGGGTTACACTCTGTTTATAGCGGATATCCTCTAACGGCGTTCCTATGCGCTCTGCCTTCTGGTCATTTTTCCTGATCCGTTCTTCACTTCCTGCCATGTTCTGTAATTTTTCATCTGATGCTTTCCGCACCTGCCCCCTGCTGTCAATAAAGCTTTTTCCTGCTTTTGCGCCACGGTTCAAGCCATCCACACCACGATATTTATCCAGTTCTTTTCCATTTACCGGAATCCGTTGGTGGATGTCAATTCCATCATAACGCTTTAATGCAGTTTCATTTCTTCGCTTCGCAAGATACATCTCACGGCGTTTCCTTCCTGCATCTGCCTGAATCCGGTTTTGCTCCTGCAGACGTCCCGTTTCTCTTCTGTTCCGTTCTCCGGCTATGCCCTCTTTAAAGTCTTTTACATTCTGTTCCATTGCTTTCCGATGCAGTCCTGCCTGGTATTTTATTTCAGTCGGCGTATTCTTTACATTATCTTTCACCATGCCAAAACGTTCTTTTAAGCGTTTTCCGGAATCCATAACCATACCGACACGTTTTCCGGCTTTTGTACCTGCAGACTGTGTTTTACTGCCGTAAGATACTGTCGTTCTTTCATTTTCAGACGCTCCATTGTTTTCCGTCCCATTCACATTTTCATTTGCCCGGACTGGTTCTCTTACAGGCTTACTGCCACTATTATTTGTATGTGATGATGTCCTCTGTGAATTGCTTTCACCTGAAGGCGCCGGTTCATTTCCAGAACTGCTTCCAGCATTTCCACCTGTACCGCCGCCAGTTCCATTTCCTGCACTTCTGCTTACTGCAGCACGTCTGCCACCAGAATAATACCTTCGTCCAAACAATTTTCTCATAACCATATATCTTCCCATGCTCTTTAAGAAACGACCACGCTTATTGCTGCCGCCATCTCCTAACGCAACCATAGATAAAATTTCATCCATCTTTAAATACGTTCCAACAAAAACAACGATCTGTAAAAATGCAACCATTAAAAACGGATAATCTCCTGACATGGAATAGATCATTGCAGATAGAGAAAACGCAATCGTAATGAGAAGTGTTAATCCTGCGCGCATTAAAATCGTATTGAACAGTTTTAACACCGCCTTTTTCAACAATCCGTTATAAGTCGGCAGCATGGATAAAATAAAATTCAGCGGCAGATACAACGCAAATATGATAAACAAAAGCTGGGTAAATATAACCAGCCCACACATTATGACCACAAAAATACTGATGATCAGATTCAAAAAACCTATTAAAATAACTGTTCCAAATCTGCCTGCTACATTCGTCACAGTCATATTTACATTTTTATAAGTTTCAATATCTGTCTTTACTGCAGTCTGACGGTCTTCTCCGAAATTCGTTACAGGACTGACAGATAAAATTGATTTAATACGATCTCCATCAACTCCCGCTGCAATACGCTCTGATTCGATTGCAGTTTCATCCGTCGTACCAAACTGCAAAAGCAGCCATGGTTTATAGACCTGAATTGCAAACAGGTTATTCCGGATCTTGTCTGTTGCTTTTACTCCCATCTCATCATTTCCCGGCATGACAAGTTTTGCCCCAAGCTCCAGGACACCATTGCTTAAATCCGCGGAAAAATCATTGATATTTTTAATGTACTGCGGCGCATAAGCAATAAACGCGGCAGTTAAAAGAAAGATCACAAGCATATTTACCGCTGCGCTGACTGCCTCTGTGGTTTTTCTTTTGATCAGCCCGGCATATGCCATGTAGCCGCCCACGATCAATACGATAAACAGTAACAGCCAGGTATAAAAACCATCCGCATTGAATTTCTTCGATCCGGTATTCATGCCCGCCAGGATCTGAATGTTCTTTCCGATGTCGTCTGCCATATCACCGATAAAATCAAGCGAATACGTCTGCTGCACAATATATCCCGTTCCGCTGCTCAGCAATACACTGATCAGCCAGATTCCGTCACTGATTCCATAAAAAACGGATGAAATCTTATTATCTATCCTGTCCATCCAATTCCAGGGAAGCCAGTCCCAGGAAGTGTCCACATAGAAATCGATCTGATAATTATCCCATCGGTACTGACTATACAGATTTCCGGCATCGATCGTTTCATCTACCAGTCCGGAAGCCGCAGCTACCTCCATATTGGCAGCCGATAAAAATAATCCTGTCAGAAGCATGCATACAAGAAATGCTGACAGGATCTGTTTGCGCGGCTTTTGCAGTCTTTTTGTTTTCATTCCCCATTTCTTTCTCATGAAACTTCCTCCCTTCTTGGAGGTCTGGTATCAAATGCGTCAAATACATGTTGTAACAATATCTGTGTATGTACTTTTCCAACACGACCGTAAATGTCCTGCATCAGACATTCCCCAGTTTCTAATGCCATGATCGCATTCTGGTTTTCTTCATCATCCGGATCCAGCCCAAAGAATCTTAATGTATTCCGGATCTCCGTCTTATCTGTGGAATGAAAAGCGAACTTCAAACCGATATTGTTTTTGATTTTTTCGTCCAGAAGATCGGAAGAACTCTGCGTGATAAAAAATACACCGGACTGCATGGAACGTCCGGCACGTACAAGTTTATTCGATAAAGCTGCTCCCTGTGCTACCTGCAGGAGACTCCATGCCTCATCTAAAGCAACGATTTTATAAATTTTCCTGTCTGAATAAATAAAATCCAATGCAAAAGTTCCGATCGTGATCATAACCGCAATACTTAAATATTCGATACTGGTATATTCCTCCACATTTTTTTCAGAATCCGGCAGCATCAGATCCTGCACCTGCAAAATGTTTAAAGCCTTATCTGCACTGATCTTACGCGTCACTTTTCCATCTGAAAACAGCAATCCCGCAAAATCATAATCGGTAAACGCTGCTATGTGGCTTGCAAGCAGATGCGCTTCTTCATCCTTCATTGCATTTAATTCATCGATCACATATAAAAGTCCGCTATCCGATCTTTTTGTAACTGCCTTTACCGCATCACGTAAAAGCGGGAAACGTTTTCCATCTTTAATACTGACACCAGTCAAAAATGTCAGGATATCCATTGCCAGGCTGTCTGCATCTTTCTTATTCTGCATGATCACATACGGATCAAGCATTCCTTTATTGCTCTCATCACTGGTCAGGTTGATAATGTTAATTTCATCCGAAAGTTCCGGAAGCATTTCTTTCCATTTCCCGCGTTCCGACTTCGGATCAAGGATCAGCGCCCTTGCACCGTGTAAAACTTCCTGGTAAATAATGTTATTTGCAAACATTGATTTACCACCGCCAAGCGTTCCGGTAAATGCCACAGCAAGGGCATTTGTAACACTGCCGGCTACGTTCTGACAGGCAAGAGACGGGTCTATGTAGATATTATTTCCAGTCTCCGTGTCATACCCGATGTAACTTCCATCCGGATCACCCAGGATGCGCGCTGCACCGAATCCAAGTCCCGCCAGGAAATCTGCTTTCACATACTGGATATAATCATTTTCATATCTTGATCCAGACGGAATAAATTCTTCGTGGAATCCGATCATATCGCCAAACGGGCGTACCAGTTTAATGTTAAAATCATTCTCGTAATAATCCCTGACCTCCGCGATACGACGTTCCAGCTCCTCTTCGCTTTCTGCAGCAATCCGGACAACGTAGCTTAATTTGTACATGGATTCTTTTGTTCTGCCTAAGTCCTTTTCCAGCTCGTCCACATCCACCAGTGCCTCTACCACGGAATTATCCGTATCGGCACCAGCCTCATACGCATGCTCATCTAAGTCATTTAATTCCTTTTTCTTATTTCTGACCGTTGTCAATGCACTTCTGTTCGGCATGATCTCAACGTTCATACTGACGTCTACCGGAAAACGGAAACGCTCCTGCTCATAATAAAAGATCTCCGACGATGGAAACTCCAGTTCCCCGATTAAAGCATTGATCGTCAGGTATGCAGCATAGCTTTCCCCCTCTTCCCTTATCATCCGGATATGTTTCTGATGCTCCTGCAGCACACAGCGCGTCAGGCGGAGAATGTCGTACTTGCGGACTAACGTTTTTTTCTCCAGCTTTTCTTTTGGAAATGAATACTCATATTTATAATACGGCGTTTTCTGTTGTCCATAGATATGCTCTACAATGTAGCCAATGTCTTTCTTTTCCAGGCGCTTTAGGGAAAACTTCCCTTTTACACGCTGTCTTAAAAAGTCTTCCAGTTTTGCATACCGCTCGATCTCTGCACTGTTTATGCTGACAAAATCACCCATCAGATTATGGTTGACACTGTTTATAAAGTCTGTAAATACGGCTAAAATATCTTCCTTGACCTTCTTTACACTAACTTCCTCTTCTCCCTTGATCAGCTTAAAACCTAAAAAGAAACGGTAGGTAACTTCATTTTCTATTCCACCCATAGAAGTGATCAGCCCTTCTGTCTGGATGTCGATCACTTTTTCTGCTGTTTCTTTAAGATCCCCCTTTAAGTGTCTCTTGCAGCGTTCCTGCCTGTCCTTTACGGATGTTTCAGATGCAATGCAGAGCGCATGCATCTTGCCTTCCCTGTTTACCGTCATGATCTGACGGAACCGTTCATGTACTGCCATCTTTTCATCCGGAGATAAAAAAGCATAGTTGTACGGGATCAGTTCATAATACGCCCACCATTCTCCCTGCTGGTTTAAGATCATATTGTTTTCAATGTACTTAATCGGGAACATAGATATCCCTCCTCACTGCGGTAATATATTCATTTACCGTCTTTTTACGGTATATCACACGTTTTCCTGCATAAGTTTCCTTCGGACGTATCAGATAATTAAATGCGGAGCATAAAAAACGATATGGATTTTTCCCGTCAAAGCTCTTTTTTGACATCAGATATGCAATCCCTATACATATCGCAATCCATATGACTGTGCTTTTTATATACACAAAAGGCGGCAGACTGCGTACCATAAAACACACAACCGCAGCCCCGGCAAAATAACCGATCTGCGTTATCGTGACCGGAAACAATAAATTAATATCCCCGATCGCATGGATCACTTTTTCCACATTCCAGATACTTGTATACGACTTTACCTGTTTCATTTCTTCCCTTTCTTTCCTTTCTGCCTGTCCGGCGGTTTTCTTCATCCTTTTCATTTATCCAAGGCACAGGGCATCCCGCCCCGCACCTTATTTTTATCAGAGATCATTCCCCTCCATCATCTGGAGCACCGCCCTCGATGATCGTGCCATTATAGATCTTTAACATCGTGTCTTTTGTCCCAGAGGGATTAAAGACAAAACCAACCGCTATGACCGCGATAATTGCAAAAACAATCAGCTCCGCAATCTTGTGTTTAAATAAAAGCACAAGACCAACGATAATAATCCCTCCTAAAACCAGAGGCTGTATATTCGTCATGAGCCACGTATAAATTCCCTGTCCAAAATTCATCTTTCTCTTTCCTTTCCGCGCATTTTGCGCATAAAAAAAGACAGCTTTTTTATTGCCGTCTGTTTACTGTTACATTTTTTCTTTTTTCTTTTTATTTCTTCTTTATGGCGCATGTTCCATAACACATCCAGCTTTGCGCTTTAAAAATTGCGACGCCGCAATTTCAGGATTCCATATATTCCTCTTTAAGATCATCAATCCATTTTCTTCCTTTCTGCCTTGCTGTGACAACATCGTCCAGTGCCGCCTGCTGTTGTTTTAAGATCTTTTTATGATGCGGGGACAGATTGGCTTCCTCGATCATATCCTTCGCCAAGCGTGTGCCTCTGAGATCATCCAGCTTCTGTACCATTTTAAGGGACGGTGCGACCTGTCTTGTAAGCCAGAGGAGTGTCCGGTCAAGTGTGTACTCTTCTGGTTTTGTTGTCAGCTTAATGCTCCGGTACTGTCCGTTTAAAAACCACACCCAGCGCTCATTTAGCGGCCAGTTTCTGCGTTCCTTCTCCGGATCGGCATCTACAAAACGGACATAGTGGTTGATAATAGAATAAGCCGTACAGGCTACATCTTCCATCTCCAAAAGATCATCCACCGCCACCTCCGCACGCTCATCTTTTAACCGTATTTCAAAACGGTTTTTCGTTTCCGCCTCATCCAGCGGCGTGCCGTTTTTTACATACTGTTCATAGTCCTTTTCATAAATACAGAAGTAAATTTCACTTTTTAAAGATCCCAGGTACAATGTATTTCCCATGCTTGCCGCATCTTCTTCCCGGTTCCTTATCAGCTCCCCGGACTGGTAATCCTTAAAACTATGGAAAATCGTGATACATTCATCCCGACGGCATTTTTCTGCAAGTTCCGGGATATTTAAAATCCCAGCACGGTCGTTGATCGCAATATCAATCCGTTTAAACACCGCCCCCATTTCTCTTGCCGTCCGGAAGAAATCATACCAGGTACGTTTCTGCACCTTAAGAAACGCTTCGAACTGTCTGCACCCCTTGCCCTTTAGTTCAAGCAGGATCCCTTTTTCATGTTCCGGCGATACCATGACTGTGATATCTCCGTAGATATACTGGCGTCCGTAACCGTAAAAGCTGTGCGCTTCCTCGATCATGTACTGCATCCGGATGTTCATGACATCCTCGATCACGCGTCTTTCATCTGTGGTTGCGAAACGGATCCGGACATAGTCAAATAAAATTTCCATTTCTTTATCCGGATTAAATATCTCAAGGACCATTTCCAAATGTTCTAACAGCTTTTTTGTTGCCCGCTTCTTTCCAATCAGCAGCATACCGTAATACCCCCTGCTGATTCCTGCTGTTTCAACATATTCATTTTGTGATACGCCGTAGCTTTTTCGTCTGGCTTCCAGGTTCGTAATCCATTCCACCGGATCAAATGCAATGGAATCTTCATTTTCTTCTATATACTCGTCTGTCATCTCTCCTGCTTCTTTAATATTCCATACATCATCCGCTGATTTAAAACCTTCCTCCAGATCTTCTGTCTGCATTCTATAGCCGCTTTCTTTTTCTTTCCGGTATTCCTGAAGCACATTTTGCAGCTGGTCAGCCAGCTTGTCACTGACCGGCTTTTTCCCGTGTATCAGCATGTTATAATAGCCTCTTGAAAAACCAATGCGTTTTGCAAGTTCTACCTGGGATAATCCCAGTTCTTTGCGTTTTTTCTCAATCTCTTTTAACGTCTCCTGGTTCTTTTCCACATCTGCCACCATCCCATTTTATAATTCAGTCCTGCAGTCTCCCAGGGATATCCTCATAGATCTGCATTTCATTACGTCTTGCCTGCATAAACTCAAGTACTGCACCACGGCTCTCCCTCCAGCCCGGCATCATGTACACCCCGGTGCAGATTGACAGCAGCGTCAACGACACTTTTATATACTCTTCCCACGTTGCATCCTGTGGCAGCATTGCATTGACTTTCGCCGGATTGATCACAGAATATCCATTTTCGGCTAATTCCTTTTCTGCTTTCTCAAAACGTTCCATATAATCCGATGTTCCGGTAATCGGTCCGCTGATATAAATATGTTCCGTCTGTTTTTCGTTTGTATTTTCTTCTTCCATTTTTCCCTTATTCCTCTCCGGCAGTTTCGCTGCCGTTTTCATACATTCGATCACACGCTTCTCCTTCCTGCTGTCTTTTCTCACAGATCTGCGACAGCTCTGTGAGAAAATCATATCCCGGATCTACATATGGAGCGTAAAACTCTGTTACAACACCGTTTCCGGTGTTTACATAGCCACGTCCGGCAATATCTTTTTCTTTAAATTGTTTATCAATACTGCCAAACATCATGGTGTACCCGCTTGCAGACATACTACCCAGCGCAACACGGAAACCGAACTGATCGCGGACACCATCTCCGAGATATTTTGCATCCGGACGCTGACACGCAAGAATAATAAAATATCCTGCCTGTCTGCCTTTCATGATAATAATCCGGATCAGCTTCATAACCTCTTCCCATTCTTTTTTTGCAAGCGTATCCATAAATGCCACATATTCATCAAAGATCAGAAAATGCGGCGTCAAACCGACTTTCGCATAATTCGCACCCATCCGGAAATCCGGATGTTCCTGCATTTCATCATAACGGGCTTCCATTCCCTCATAGAAAGCCTCCACGCATCCCATCATGTTCTCTGTATCGTAGTTCACATCCGGCATGATCCTGGATAAATAGGACAGGTCCGCTTTCTTCGGATCACAGATATGCAGCACTGCACCGGATTCTAATAACGCTTTTATCACGATCAGCAGAAAGATTGTCTTTCCGCTTCCTGTATCACCTGAAATCAACATGTGCGGCAATTTGTCATACTTCCATGAAATATGTTTCATCAGATTTAATTCTCCATTTTTTGCCTTCACATCCTGAATATCGATCCGGTTCTTTTCTACCCCTGTTAAAAATTCATATCCGACCCAGATATCCTTTGTATCTTTTTTTACCAGTTCACAATTTAATCCGGTTTCTAATTTCTCTTCCAGATGAAGTAATTTATCCTGGTATTTTCCCATGGTGATCTTGACTGTCACATAAATATGTCTGTTTTTCCTTCTGTAATAAAGCGCCGGAAAATAGGTGATCCGCTCCATTCTGCCGCCGGTTCTGCTCTGTTGCAACGGCTCTGTCTCAAACCATCGGTTTTCCAGCAGCATCCGCGACATTGCCTGGCGGTTGCGGATGTCTGTCATGTTGCCACTTTTCCATTGATAAAACAGATCCAGCAGACATAAAACCGCGATCAGGAAGAGAAGGAATATCCTAAGCAGGATATTTCCTTCTGTCAGCCGGATCATAAATACTGATAATGCTGTAATGATCAGGGCGAAAAAAATGACAGACCTTAAAATCAGCCTGTCATCATAACGCCCAATGCGGTTTCCTTTCCAGATTGGAAATCTGTTCATCTATTCCACTCTCCCATCCGGTTATTTATTTTTTGTTCCCTCCGTCCTTTGCGTCCGTTCCGGTCTTATCTGCTGTCTTATCAGATGGTTTGTTCTGATCTGCTGTTTTCGGCGCATCTGCTCCGGCAGCTTTTGTCTGATCAGCAGGCTTTCCTGCAGCATCTGCCAATACAATATCCTCCGCATTGATGTACCAGTCTGCCGTTGCCCTTCCTCCGAACGTCGCATCCGCTCTTGCACTTACTACCGGATTTACAAGCGTTACCGTTGCATTGTATGGGAACGCTTTTTCTCCGGCTTCCGGTGGAATACTGACTGTGATCGTGTGCCCCTGGCGCTGACATTTCAGGTCATATGTACGTTTTTTTATCTCATCGGTCACATTTCCTTCCTCGTCCTGCGCGTAGTTTTCTCTGCGCAATGCCGCAAACTTTAATTCTCCTAATGTTTTCTCTGTATCAACAACTAATCCCTCTGGAAATCTCATATTTTATTCCTCCATCTTTCTATTTTTTCTTTATTTTTTTTCTTTTTGAATCATTCTCTTTTATTTCATTTGCTGTGCTGCACATAATTCCCTTTACCGGATCACTGCTTTACTCCCGCATCTTCCAGCTCATCCACAGAAATGATATCATCCGCATAAATTTTATAATTCACATAACCCTTGTTATTGATCGCGTACCCTTCAATTTCCACACGGGGATTTACCAGCACTACCGGTTCCTCATATTCAAAATGCTTTACCCCTGCCTTTCCAGGAATGATAACCTCAACATTATCCGCGCGCTGTACATCAGAATAGAGACTGTAAGTTCTCGATATAACTGCATGTCTGCCGCCATTTATACGCTGCTGACTTTCCCTGCCAGCTCCGGCAAAAGTGATGTTTCCTAACGATTTCTCTGCATCAATAAATACATTTTTTAATTCCATGATATTTTCCTCCTACTGTTTACGTGTTTTTACTTGTCTTTCTGATCTGTCTTTTCTTATTCATCCCGGTTTACAATGCTGTACCCATGTTTCATCAGGTATTCTTCTACCAGTTCGTCTAAGCTGCCATCATCCGGTTCATCTTCCAGGCAGACATCCGCTTCACGGTAAATGCCATCTGCCATTAAAAGCAGGCTGTTCATTCCATCACTCCGCGTCTCGTGATTTCTCGCAATGATGCTCGGATTTTCCAAAACGACCGCTTCACCAAATTCAAACGGCTGGGATCCGTTCGCGCCGATTACTAAAGCCTCCACGACTTCCCCGCGGAGTGCATCTGCAAAGAACGTGTAGAAATTTCCTTTTACGTCTTCCCCGCAAATGTTCCAGGTGACTGCTTCCCCTTCACCGGCATAGTGCAGTGCTCCGAACGTCTTTGACATGTTCGGGATCACAACTCTCACACCCATATGTACATTCCTCCCTTCTGTGTGTTTTTTCTTTCTTCCACCCACCAAAACAGCCGGTATGATTAAGCTGTTTTTGGTTGCTGCCTCATCTGAAAATAAGGCTCCCACCACATAACCCATTTTTTCCTTTCCTAGCATCAGCACAATTAAAACGGGTTCAAATCATCTAACGCTGGTTCCATTTCTGCCCTGCAGACGGCTGCCGCTGCAATGACCGGATCGGAATCTGCATATCGCCGCATTCCAGGGAAATCATTGTTTTCAATCGCTTCCTGCAGCTTTCTTACTCTTCCGGTCACTTCATCCGGCCGCACACGCATGCACGCTGTCTGGATCCGCCCTAAAAAACTCTCATGATCCGTTACAAACTGATAATCCGGATCCATTAAAATCTGTTTTAATGCTGCTTTTGCATTTTTCTTTATATTTTCCCTGCCACGCATATAATTCACATCCATCTCCGGCGGCAGATCTGCGAACTCGGATGGAATAAAAAAGCCGTGTGCAATCATTTCCTCCTGCTGGTATTCGATCCGTCTGCGCTTATAATTAAGTTCCTGCCCGTCCGTCCACTTCGGACCATGTGCGCCTTTTAAAAAGACGATGCACCAGTCCGCCACCGCCGCAAGGAGCTGTCCATAAAATTTGATCAGTTCCCATTCCCGTTCGATCTTCTCTGCATAATCAGTTAAAAGAAGCTGTCCTTCATTTAACCAGCTTTCACGCTCTGTCGGTGACATCTGCGTTCTGCCTTTGTTCTTCCAATCTTCCACATCATAAGCAGTAACACTGTTTTCTGTCTGTGCCATCTTCTCCACCTCCTTAAAAGATTCCTTTTTCGTTTCGTTTTTTTTCAAAATTCAAAATACCTGCAACTCCCCGCAATACCGTATGCAGGCAGGTTATTTTTTTGTGTTTTTGCAGATAGTTTACATCATGCCAACTTTTGTAGTCTTAGTTGTCATAATGTAAACTAAGGTTTTTACCGGAATTTTTGCCGTATTTCCGGCATTTGTGCCCCCGTAATTAAGAGTCGCCTATTGCATTTGTACCCCCGTGTTACAATCCGGGGGTTAAGCCGGGCGCTGACGCGCCCGGCAGAAGCCCTGAAGGGCTTAGCGCCGCCCCGGTGGGGC